>OGZZ01001203.1_pt1 | contig 19058 bp, 12 predicted proteins | sample 1577021 | NCBI WGS metagenome assembly OGZZ01 (sample SAMEA3541526, study PRJEB24748) | human gut metagenome | biome: human gut; feature: human-associated habitat; material: faeces | place: China | collected 2012
CCTACCAAGTAACATTCTATATCTGTCAAAGTCACCGGATTTCCTTCCGGGTCTGAGAAAAAGTATCAACAATGCTGGTTGTTTTTCTTTATAAAAGCTCGTATAATATGAAGTTAGATAATACTAACTTCTGGCATCATAAACTTAACCAGAACACAGTCTCATCAATATAAAGAGAGGGGGAACGTCATGTTTCTGGAGATTAAAGGAATCAAAAAACATTTCGGCGAAGGCGACAGCCGTATCGAAGTGTTAAAGGGAATTGACATGGAGATTGAAAAAGGAGAATTATGCGTGCTTTTAGGACCTTCAGGTTCTGGAAAATCAACACTGTTAAATATTATTGGGGGAATTGACAGTGCAGACAGCGGCTATATTGCAATTAATGGCGAAAAGACAGCCGATATGGACGAAAAAACGCTGACATTGTACAGAAGAAAGCATCTAGGTTATGTCTTTCAGATGTATAATTTGATTCCAAATTTAAATATCAAGGAAAATGTAGAGGTTGGTGCTTATTTAAGTGACAGACCGCTGGATGTGGATGAGCTGCTGGAAACACTGGGACTTTATGAACATCAGCGGAAGCTTCCGAACCAGCTTTCGGGAGGCCAGCAGCAGAGAACTGCCATTGGCCGTGCCATTGTAAAAAATCCGGATATCCTGCTTTGTGATGAGCCTACCGGTGCGCTGGATTACAACACCTCCAAGGAAATCCTGAAGCTGATTGAAACAGTCAATCACAAATATGGAAATACCATAGTCATGGTTACTCACAACGATGCCATCAAGGATATGGCAGACCGTGTGGTAAAGCTTCGTGACGGTATGATCCGCAGAAATTATCAGAATGAGCAGAAGATTCCGGCTGCTGACCTGGAATGGTAAGGGGGCATTATGAAGAATCCTTTACGTAAGCGTATCCCCAGGGAACTGAAGGGGGAATTTGGAAAATATCTGGTGGTTTTTCTGCTGATGGTATTGACCATCGGGTTTGTGTCCGGCTTCCTGGTTGCGGACGGAAGCATGCTGAAAGCCTATGACGAAAGTTTTGACAAATATAACATCGAAAACGGAAATTTCCGTACTGCGGAAAAAGTTTACAGATCTCAGTGGAAAGACATTGAGGCAGCCGGTGTCAAACTTTACGAGAATTATTATATAGAAGAAGCGTTGGATAACGGAAGTACCATGCGTTTCTTTAAGAACCGGGAGCAGGTGAACAAGGTCTGCCTCATGAAGGGGGAAATGCCATCCGGTCAGGGGGAGATCGCCATTGACCGTATGTATGCGGATAACAACAGCCTTCAGGTAGGGGATACCCTCACCAGGGGCAAAAAGTTCTGGAAGATCACAGGTCTGGTGGCACTTTCGGATTACAGTGCGCTGTTCAGCAATTCGAGTGACATGATGTTCGATGCGGTTAAATTCGGCGTGGGAATCATGACCGAAGAAGGGTATGATGCCATTACCGATGACCATATCAAATACTGCTATTCCTGGAAATATGATACGGAACCGAAAGATGAAAACGAGGAAAAAGAATGGTCCGATGATTTCGTCGAGGTTCTGGCGGCTCATTCCTCGCTGACGGGTTATCTGCCGCGCTACGGCAATCAGGCAATCAAATTTACCGGCGACGATATGGGCGGTGACAAGGCGATGGTGGAGATACTGCTGTACATCCTGATTGCCATCATGGCGTTCATTTTTGCAGTTACGACAAACAATACGATTGTAAAAGAAGCGTCGGTGATCGGAACGCTGCGCGCATCCGGCTATATGAGACGGGAACTTCTGCTGCATTATCTGTCCCTGCCGGTACTGATTACGATTTTGTCGGCGGTGATTGGAAATATTCTGGGATACACCGTGTTTAAAGATATCTGCGCCGGTATGTATTATGGAAGCTACAGTCTGCCGACGTATCAAACGCGGTGGAATGCCAATGCATTTCTGCTCACGACCGTAATTCCGGCAATTCTGATGTTTGTGATCAACGCGGTGCTGATTTCCGGCCGTCTGCGTCTGTCACCGCTGCGTTTTCTGCGCCACGATTTTGCAAAGAAAGGAAAAAGCCATGCGGTGCGTCTTCCGAACTTCCGGTTCTTCTCGCGGTTTCGTCTGCGGATCCTGCTGCAGAACAAATCGAGTTACTTTACCCTGTTTCTCGGTATCGTATTTGCCAATATTCTGTTGCTGTTCGGTATGATGATGAAACCGCTGCTGTCACATTACCAGACGGAGGCGGTGGAAAATATGCTGGCAGATTACCAGTATATTTTAAATGTCCCGGATCCGATCGATGAGGATGATGAGTACACGCTGATGGGAATTGTGCAGAAACTTCTGACGCCATCGCTGAAGACAAATACGGAAGGCGTGGAAACGTTTGCTCTTACATCGCTGAAAAATATTCCGAAAAACCGGGAGGGCGAGAGCATTTCGGTATATGGAATTCAGAAAGACAGCAAATATGTTTCCGCTGAACTGTTTGAGGACGGCGTGACGATTTCCGACGGTTATGCCGAAAAATATGGAATGAAAGTCGGCGATACACTGGAACTGAAAGAGCCGTATGAGGACAAAACGTACAGCTTTGAAGTAAAAAGCATTTATGCCTACCCGGGAGCCCTTGCAGTATTTCTGCCGATGGATGTCTTCTGCGAGGAATTCGATCATCCAGAGGACTACTTTAACGGCTATTTCTCCAACGAGCCGATCACGGACCTGGAGGAATCGTATATCGCGACGAAAATTACGGAAGATGATATGACAAAGATTTCACGGCAGCTCAATGTGTCGATGGGAGAAATGTTCCAGCTGATCAATGTTTTCTCGATTGTACTGTTCATGCTGCTGATTTATCTGCTGACGAAGCTGATCATCGAGAAGAATACGACTTCGATTTCGATGGTAAAGATTCTCGGCTACGAGAACAGGGAAATTTGGAGTCTGTATTTGACGGCGACAACCTGGGTTGTGATCGTCTCAATCGGTGTCAGCCTGATCATTGCCTCCGCGCTGATCCGCCAGATTTATGTCATTATGCTTTCCGAGTACAGCGGCTGGCTGACATACTATATTGATCCGGCAATTTACGGAAAAATGTATCTGATGGGCCTTGCGGCGTATGCTGTTATCGCTGTGCTGCAGTTCCGCCACATCCAAAAGATTCCGATGGACGAGGCACTGAAAAATGTAGAATAAAAAAAGTTACAGGAGAAATCTTGACAAGCCCGGGCAAAGTGTGGTATATTGCTCTCAAACTTGGTGTGGATTTTTCAACTTGTAATAAAGTTCTTTTCGCCACGCAATTATCGAAAGCAGATAATTGCGTGGCTTTTTTTGTGGCAATGGAGCAAAGTCCGTGCCTGCACGTAAGCCCACCAACAGAAAAGATCACAAATGGAGGTAATAATGAACGAAAACTTTATGAAAGAAAAGCCAGTATTTCCACTGCTGGTTTCGATGGCGCTTCCAATGGTAATCTCGATGCTGGTCAATTCCTTATATAACATTGTGGACAGCTTCTTTGTCGCACAGATCAGCGAAGATGCCATGACGGCGCTCTCCCTGGTTTATCCGGTACAGAATTTTGTAAATGCCGTTGCCATCGGTTTTGGAATCGGACTGAATGCGGTGATTTCGTATTATCTGGGAGCGGGTGACAAAAAGGCAGCCGGCTGTGCTGCAACACAGGGCCTTGCCCTTACCATGCTGCATGCGGTTATTTTAACGATCGGAAGCCTTCTGGTCATCGAGCGTTTCCTGCGGATGTTTTCTTCTTCCGAAACTGTCATCGATCTTGGTGTCCGGTATTCACGGATTATCTTTCTGTTTACCATAGCAATCATGGCAAACCTTTACTTTGAAAAGGTTTTTCAGGCAGTCGGCCGGATGAAAGTGACGATGACCGGTATGATGGTCGGCTGTATTGTCAACATCATTCTGGATCCGCTCATTATTTTCGGAATCGGACCGTTTCCGCGTCTTGGAATTGAGGGTGCGGCGCTTGCAACCGGCATCGGTCAGGTGACACCGGTCGTGATTTACTGGATCATTTACAAGATCCGCCCGATTTCGGTCAAAATCCGTCCGGAATATTTAAAAGAAGGAAAAAATCTGGTCGGAAGACTGTACGCGATCGGCGTCCCGGCGATCCTGAACCTGGCGCTGCCGTCTCTTCTGATTTCCGCACTGAATGGAATCCTGGCCGTGTATTCCCAGAGCTACGTTGTCGTGCTCGGCATTTACTACAAGCTGCAGACGTTCATCTATCTGACAGCAAACGGCATTGTACAGGGCATGCGCCCGATTATCGGCTTCAACTACGGCGCAGGCGAGCATAAGCGTGTGCGGAAGATTTATGAGATCACCCTGATTATGTGTGCGGTGATCATGCTTATTGGAACCGGCATCTGCCTTGCCATTCCGGAACAGCTGATCGGACTGTTCAGCAGCAATCCGGAGACCATCCGTCTTGGCGGACAGGCGCTGACACGCATCAGCGCGGGCTTTTTGATTTCGGCAGTTTCCATCACATCCTCCGGTGCGCTGGAGGGACTCGGAAAAGGCGGATCTTCCCTGATCATTTCCCTCTGCCGAAATGTCATTGTCATTCTCCCGGCAGCTTACCTGCTGTCCCATCTGGGAGGCGGCGTTTTCGTATGGCATGCCTTCTGGATCACAGAGGTCATTTCCGCAGCGGTTTCTCTTGTGGTATACCGCCGCGCAGTACGAAGATAAAAAATATAAGAAGAAAAGAAAAGCGGCCTCTTGTGGAAGGAGGCTTTTCTTTTTATAATAGATAATACAGACGTAAGAATTAAGTAAAGATTTTTTTGAATATTCATGGTACCATTACGGTAGTTAAAAACAGAGAGGATGGAAACGACGTGGAAGAAACAAATATTTTAGTTGTGGATGATGAAAAAGAAATCGCGGATCTGCTGGAAATTTATCTGATCAGCGATGGATTTCAGGTATTAAAAGCGTACAGTGCAAAAGAGGGACTCCGCATTCTGGAGGAGAAAAAAATCGACCTGGTGCTGCTCGATGTGATGATGCCGGATATGGACGGTATTGCGATGTGCCGCCGCATCCGGGAGACGAACAACATTCCGATCATCATGGTAAGTGCCAAAACGCAGGATATCGACAAGATCGTCGGTCTGTCAACGGGAGCAGACGATTACGTGGCAAAACCGTTCAATCCGCTGGAGCTGATGGCGCGTGTAAAATCCCAGCTCCGCCGCTACCGCGAACTGAATCCGTCGAAGCCGCACGAGCGCCAGGAAGTGATTTCCTTAAAGCATCTGGAAATCAACAAGGTAACCCATCAGGTTGTCTGCTACGGAGAAAGCATCAAGCTGACACCGATTGAATTTGATATTCTGTATCTGCTGGCCTCCAACCCGGGCCGCGTGTTCGGTACAGACGAAATTTTCGAGCGCGTCTGGCATGAAAAATTCTATGAGGCGAACAACACGGTTATGGTACATATCCGCCGTCTGCGCGGAAAAATGAAAGACGACACAAGAGAAGATAAGATTATTACAACAGTCTGGGGAGTGGGATACAAAATTGAAGCCTGATTTTATAAAAAACTTCAGCCAGAGGATGGTCTTTGATCTGATTGTAAGTGCACTTATCACGGTGCTTGTAGTGACGCTTACCGACGGGATTCTGACCTTTTTCGGCAATGGACTGATGAACATCGGTTACCGGAGCGCCTGGATCGGACCGGGAGGCCTCCGCCCATCGGTGCGGACGATGATTCTGACGGCGGCTGCGCTGCTTTCGTTCTGCCTGACCTTTTATTTCCTGATGCGCGAAACCATCCGATACATTGGGAAGATTCTGGAAAAGGTAAAGGAGATATCAGCAGGGAATTTTGATCATCCGATCGAGGTAAAGGGAAATGACGAGTTTTCTGTGATGGCGGAGAACTTAAATACGATGCAGCAGAATATCAAGGAAATTATGGAACGGGAACGGATCGCGGAGCATACGAAAAACGATCTCGTCTCATCCGTGGCACATGACCTCCGTACGCCGCTGACTTCGATTATCGGCTATCTCGGCTGGGTGCGCACGCGGACGGATCTGGATGAGGAGACGAGAAATCATTATATCGATATTGCCTATCAGAAAGCACTCCGTCTGGAGCAGCTCACGAACGAGCTGTTTGGATTCGTCAAGCTGGAGCACAAAGAGATGCAGCTGCATCTCGGAAAACTTGATCTGGTGCAGCTGATGGAGCAGATGCTCGACGAGATGACGCCGTCTTTTGTGAAAAATGAGCTTCAGGTGGAATTTCTGCATGCGGAACATGCGATTTTTCTCGAGGCGGACGGTGAGCTGCTGGCACGGCTCTTTGGAAATCTGCTGAACAATGCTGTCAAATACGGAAAAGAGGGAAAACAGATCCGCGTCTCAATGGAAAAAGAGGGCGAATATGTGGTCACGCGTGTCATTAACTACGGACGGATCATTCCAAAACAGGAACTGGATCATATTTTCCAGAAATTTTACCGGACAGAGCAGTCGAGGAGCCGCGATACCGGCGGGACGGGACTTGGACTTGCGATTGTACAACAGATTGCGGAACTGCATCACGGACAGGTGCGGGTAAAAAGTGATCTGCAGGGAACCGTCTTTGAGGTGGAACTGCCGGTCGGAATGCCAAAGGGGAAGAAAGAGGACGAAAAGCGATGAACAGGAAAAGAAGAAGCAAAATCTGCTGTCTGTCCGGTATTTTGCTGCTGATTCTGCTTCTGGCGGGAGTTCAGAGGGTGTCTGCGATGACAACGCGGACAGAACTTTATCAGAACACGCCGTCGGATGGCGGAAGAAGCGGCGGGAAAGAAAAGCAGCTTCTTGCCAACAGCTACGCAGGGGAATACCAGATTGATTTTTCTTATGGATTCGAAGGAAACTATCAGGATGGGAATCACGTACCGATTCGTGTGACAATCACAAATGAGAGCGCTGTTGAATTTGAAGGATACTTTGTTTTTCAGATAAAAAACGCCGCGGAAACGATTTACCGCAGAAACAGTGGAGAAGGCATTCTCTCAAAACTGTTTCCGGGGGTCAAGCGGTCGGGCGATGGAAGAAACAGCCTTTTTACGTACCGTTTTCCAATCTATATTCCGGCGAACGGAACCGTTACAAAGACTTTTTCGGCAGGGCTTCTGGTGGAAAATACGTCTTTTTGTGTCCTGCGCCTGGAGAACAGCCAGAGGGACACGGTGTACAGTCGGGAAGAAACGATTTCGAGTGAAGGCTTCTTCCAGTCCAAGGTGGAAGTCTGCGTTGTGGAAGAAGAAACTAATTACGGGCAGCAGCTGAATGGAGTTACGCTGAACGACGGGATTTATGAGGTGGAAGCTGCATCTGTCCGGGCAGAGGAGCTTGTCGGGCTTGCGGAGTCGTATTCGCCGGATGTGCTGATCCTTCTGGAGCAGTCCAAAGAAGAACTGGATGAGACACTCCAGAAAGAAATTGATCTCTGGCAGGCAGAGGGAGGTCTTCTGATTACCTTTTCGGGAAACGAGACATTTGCGGAAAGCCAGCGCAGTGCGTTTAAAGAAGCGCCGGTAGATTTTCTGAAAAATATTCTGGACGAAGAGACCACCAGCCGCCTTCTGGCAAAACGAAATACGAATTATCAGAAATACTATACGATTTCCGATCTTCTGGAAAACACTAAGATCCGGAACCGTCCGAATACGGTGCTGTACGGCGGCCTGATTCTGGTCTATCTGGTTCTGGCAGGGCCGGGATTGTATTTCTTTTTGAAAAAAACAGGAAAACGTCAGTATCTCTGGGGGGCGATCTGTGCCTGCTCGGCCGTCTTTGTTATGCTGATCAGTCTGTTTGGCCAGAGCACGAGGCTCAAGGCCCCGGTGCTGACGTATGTAAGAGAAATCTGGCAGTACGATACATACCAGAAAGATTACATTAATTTCTGTGCACAGGCGCCGTACAATGCTTCCTATGAGCTGTATCTGGATCCGTCCTACGATCTGGTGACGTACAACCGTATGGACTATATGTCCAACAGCACGGCACAGCCGGAAACGGAGGATGCGGAATATGAAAAGACGGAGATCAGTTTCGGAGAACAGAAAAACAGGGCAGAAATTTCCAATCAGGCTGCATTTGCCCTGAATGAGTTCGGCATGCAGCGGATGGAAACGCTGGACGAAGGCAAAGGACTGAAAGGCACGTTTCATTTCTGGGATCAGAAGATCAGCGGAACCGTGGAAAATAAGACAGGCTATGATCTGGAGAGCTGTGTGATCGCCGTTCCAGGTTACTGTGCCCTCATTGGAGACATCAAAAACGGGGAGACGATCACGCTGGATGGAATAGAAGCGGACAGCGTGCGGGAGTTCGGAAATTGGAGTGCGGCAGAAGATCTGCCGGAGATAGAGAAAAATTATCTGGACGGCGTCATCTATAATCACATGCCGAACCGGAGTGACAACTGCCTTTTCTTTGGAAAGCTGGCAGGCAATGACGATACGTTCCAGCTTGACAGCGGATACGAAGCGTATGGAATCTCGTATTACTATCAGGAAGTGTTTGTGGACATGAAAGAGGCCGGCGTTGTGTACTGTCCGTATGCGCAGGAGTACAGCGGATGGGACGGCGGAAACACGGTAAGCTTTGAAATGGGACCGAATTCCGGCGGAATCTCGGAAGAGGAAACAGAAGTAACGTATTATCTGAACGGTGTCTTTGAAAACAACAACATCTGGTGTCTGTATGGAATGTATGCTAAAGGCGTGATGCAGCCGGATTCCGAGGGAATCTATGATCCTGCATTCTGGCCGTATGCGATGACGGCGTTAGAAGATAAGATCCAGGCGGCAGAAACCGGCGGGGGAGGAAAACGGGGAACCATTCTTTCGCTTGCTTTCGAGAAAGCCCGCACGGAGGATGGGACCAAGATCCGGAATTTCAATGGAATCATTGATCTGTACAATTTTCAGACGGGAACGTATGATGAAATTTCCGACTGGGAGATCGATTTTGCGAGTGATCCGGCGCTGGAGGCGCAGTATGTGAATGTGGACAACCAGATCCGTGTGCGGTACCGTCTTTCCGAAGAGGAAAAGGGAGAAGAGTATCATGAAAATTATGGATACTATGAAGCACCGAATCTGATCGTAAAGGCGAAAGAGATCCCACCGGAGCAATATCTGGAGAACCTGTTAGCGGAGGAGCCAAATGTCGATACTGAAAATTGAGAAACTGACCAAAAAATACGGAAAAACATATGCCCTGAACGGTCTTGATATGGAAGTAAAAAAAGGCGATATTTACGGCTTTGTCGGACCGAACGGTGCGGGAAAAACAACGACGCTGCGCATTATTTCAGGGCTTTTAAAGAGCGACGGCGGCGATCTGTGGCTGGACGGCGTGCGGACGACAAAAAATATTCTGAAGCAGAAAAGCCTGATCGGCTTTGTGCCTGATTTCTTTGGCGTTTATGAAAACTTAAACGTGATAGAGTATCTGGAATTTTTTGCCGCATCGTATGGAATTTACGGGCGGGCAGGAACCGTCCGTGCGCGGGAAGTGCTGGAGATGGTCGAACTATCGGGAAAAGAGGAGCAGATGGTGGATTCGCTCTCAAGGGGCATACAGCAGCGGCTCTGTCTGGCGCGCGCGATGATCCATAAACCGAAGCTTCTGGTGCTGGACGAACCGAATTCCGGTCTGGATCCGCGTTCGAGAAAGGATTTTCAGCTTCTCCTGCAGCGATTGGCGCGGGAGGATTATACGATTCTGATCAGCTCCCATATTCTTTCGGAATTAGCAGATCTGTGCACCAGCATCGGTGTCATCAACGGAGGTGTCATGGTACAGCAGGGAAAGCTGGAAAACATTATGCTTGCGATCGACAGCTCCAATCCGCTGCGCATCACTGTGCTGAACCAGGTGCCAAAGGCGCTGGAACTATTGCGGCAGGATCCGCAGGTCAGCCGCCTTTCTGTGGATGAAAACAAGATTGCGGCCTGGTTTTCGGGAAGCCGGGAGGAGGAGGCGTATCTGCTGCAGAAACTGGTGGATGCCGGAATCCTTGTGGTTTCGTTTGCACGGGAACACAACAGCCTGGAGTCCCTGTTCTTCCATCTGACCGGGGAAACGGAACAGAAGAGCCGAAACACAGAAACGTTCGGAAACACGATCGGATAAGGAGGGAACGAAACGTGCGGTTAAATCCTGTATTTGAAAAAGAAATGAAGCGGAACTCGCGGTCATCGCGGATTTCCTGGATTATTTTTGTCTGCAATCTGCTGCTTGCCGTGGTTGCGTTTGTCTGCTATTTCGGGGAGAGCAGCCAGCTTGGCTATCTGGCACCGGTCAGTTACAGCGTTCCGATGAACTGCTATATTCTGATGACGTATCTTCTGTTTATTCTCGTCGTCCTTTCAGTTCCGGCGGTTGCGGGAGGAAGCATTTCGCTGGAGCGTGAGAAAAAAACGCTGGATGTGCTGCTGACGACGAACCTGAACCCGTGGAGAATCATTACGGGAAAGCTGGAGGCATCGCTTGGCGTTGTTCTGATACTGACGGTTTCGGCACTGCCGGTGCTGTCCCTTGTTGTGGTGTTCGGCGGTATCGGCCTTGGCGGACTGCTTCTGATGGCGGGAGGCCTTCTTCTGACCGGAATTTTTGTCGGCAGTATCGGCATTTTCTGTTCGGTTGTTTTTAAGCGGACCACACTGGCGACCGTTCTTTCCTATGTCATTGTCGTTTTTCTGGTCGTAGGAATATGCGCCTGCACGGGGCTTGCCTACTACGCAGGACTGCTGCAGCAGGAGATGACGGCAGCTTATCAGCAGATCGATGTAGGAGGTGTAATTTACCTTCTTCTTTTCAATCCGTTTACCTCGTTTGCGGGGATCATCAGCCGCCAGCTTGGGAATGGAAGAGAGATGGAACAGCTCTGCTATCTGCTTGGAAATTACGGACAGAATCCGCTGATCCATTATCTGCCGGAGGCGAGTGCCGTTCTGCAGCTTCTGATATCAGCCGTTCTTCTTGTAACGGCGGGAAGAAAGCTGAATCCATTAAATAAATAACAGGAGTAAAAGAGAAGATGAAACCATTTTGTTTTAGCCTTTCCGGAATTTATGAGTCCGAAGGATATGCCTGGGAGCAGGCGGGAAAGATCTGGGATCTAAGAGAGCTCCGGGGAACTGACGGTTATCTCGATCCGGAGACGGAGCAGTTTCTGGAAGCGGAACTTGGCCGAAAAAAAGAAACGAAAGAGCTGCCGCGGATCCGCCTTCTGGATTCCGGCAATTATCACTATATGAGCAAATTGCTGCTGGGACTGGAAAAAGAAGATTTGTTTTTAGCCGTATTCGACCACCATACCGATATGCAGCCGCCGGCGCTTCTTCCGGTGCTCTCCTGCGGTTCCTGGATCCGGGATGCTGCCGGGGCGTATCAAAACATCAAAGGAATCTGTGTGATCGGCCCGCCGGAGGCGTCGGTGCGGGAGACAGAAGCGATGGAGCATGTCTGGTTTGTGACACAGGAAGAGCTCGACGACGGAAGCGGAGCGGCGAAGATCAAAGAGATTTTTGCATCCCATGCGGGAACATTTCCGGTATATCTGTCGGTCGATAAGGACATTCTGTCAAAGGAGGAGCTTGATACGAACTGGGATCAGGGAAATGTGCGTGTGGATGAGCTGCTGTCCCTTGCAAAGGACTGTCTTGCGGGGAGAAAGGTGCTCGCGGTCGATCTCTGCGGAGAGCCGTCGGCGAACGCGCCGGAGGCGGAGTGCAGCGCGGCAAGTCTGGTAAACCAGAAGCTGTACGGCGCGCTTGCGGCAAAAATCGAAGATTGACAAAGTCTGGGCAAAAGAGTATCATAAATTCATACCCAGACGGGGTATATAGAGTGACGGAACACAAGGAGGAAACCTCATGGGTGAATGTTGTACACACTGCAGTGAATGCGACCGGAAAAAAGTGCGGGACGAAAAAGAATACAAAGATCTGATCCACCGTCTTTCGAGAATTGAAGGCCAGGTGCGCGGAATACGGGAAATGGTGGAGAGCGACCGCTACTGCGTCGATATCCTGACCCAGGTATCCGCGATCCAGTCTGCATTAAACAGCTTCAACAAGGTACTGCTTTCCAGCCACATCAAATCCTGCGTTGTGGAGGATATCCGGCAGGGAAAAGAAGGCGCCGTGGATGAGCTCTGCAAAACCATCCAGAAGCTGATGAAATAAGAAGGAGAAGAAGAAAATGAAAGCATATGAAAGATTACTGAATTATGTTAAAGTGCCGACACCGAGCAATGAGAAGAGCGGAACCCATCCGTCTTCCGAGTGTCAGAGAGTTCTGGCAGACCAGCTTGCAGAAGAAATGAAAGCGCTCGGTGTATCGGATGTCCGTGTAGAGGATAAATGCTACGTCTATGGAAAAATTCCGGCAACAAAAGGATACGAAGGAAAGACAAAACTGGGATTTATCGCACACATGGATACGGTATCTGATTTTGCAGATCATGCGGTAAATCCGATCGTACATGAAAATTATGACGGAAAGGATCTGAAGCTGGCTGACAGCGGAAGAACACTGGAGGTTTCGGTATTCCCGCATCTTCCATCCCTGGCCGGCAGAACGCTGATCACAAGCGATGGAACAACGGTGCTCGGTGCAGACGACAAGGCGGGCGTGGCAGAGATTATGACACTGGCAGAAGCCCTTCTTGCCGGAGAAATCCCGCACGGTCCGATTTCCATCGGATTTACACCGGATGAGGAGATCGGTGAAGGCCCTGACTTTTTTGATGTTCCAGGCTTTGACGCAGAGTTTGCCTATACCGTGGACGGCGGCACAGAGGGAGAAATCGAATTCGAAAACTTCAATGCAGCCGGAGCGAAATTCACGGTGACCGGATTTAACATCCACCCAGGCGGAGCAAAAGACACGATGATCAATGCAATCGCTGTTGCAAGCGAGATCCAGTCTCTTCTGCCGGAAGCAGAGTCCCCGAGAAATACCGAAGGATATGAAGGCTTCTATCATCTGACCAGTATGTCCGGCGATGTGGCACATGCCGAGTCCGAATACATCATCCGTGATCACGATGCAGAGAAATTTGCAGCAAAAGAAGAGAATCTGCGCCGGATTGAAAAAGCAATGAATGAAAAATACGGCGAGGGAACGGTAAAACTGGAGATCAAAGAGCAGTACCGCAACATGGCTGAGAAGATCCGTCCTTGCTACCATCTGATTGAGAATGCCGAAGAGGCAGCCAGAAGAGCCGGCATGGAGCCGATCGTTCTTCCGATCCGCGGCGGCACAGACGGCGCACGCTTAAGCTTCATGGGGCTGCCGTGCCCGAACATCGGAACCGGCGGATATGCATGCCATGGACCGTATGAGCACATTACCGTTGAGGGGATGGAAAAGACGATGGCAATGCTGAAAGAACTGGTTAAGATCTACGCAGAATAAAAGAGTTGTCAGAAAAAAGGAAAAGTCCGGCAGAAAACTGCCGGGCTTTTTTGCTGGCGTTTATGATAGGAAGAAAAAAATCAGCACAGCAAAAAACGGAGCCATGCAGGCTCCGATTAAAAGCAGTTCGTAGGGGAATCGAACCCCTGTTTTCGCCGTGAGAGGGCGACGTCTTAGCCTCTTGACCAACGAACCGTACTCGCTTATAATACACGATGTCTGGAGAAAATGCAAGTGTTTTTTTGAAAAAAATTTAAAAAATTTCAAAAAGTAGCGAAATTCGCATTTTACTTGCATTTTTTGCCAGTTATGGTATGATAAAACAAACAAATGTTCTAAAAAACAGAAATACGTTCTAAAAAGAAAGAAAAAAGATTAGAATAGAGAAGGAGAAGACAAATGAAACAGTACAAAGGAGCCATTTTTGATCTGGACGGAACACTGCTCGACTCGATGCGGGTCTGGGATGACATCGATGTTGCATTTTTAAAGAAGAGAGGACTTGAGGTTCCGCCGGATTATCAGGAGGCGATTACACCGCTCGGCTTTCTGGAGGCTGCCCGCTACACGATCAGACGGTTCGGCTTTCCGGAAACGCCGGAAGAGCTGATTCAGGAGTGGCATCAGATGGCGGTCGACGCCTATACGTATGAAGTGGAGTTAAAAGACGGGGCAGCAGAATATCTCCGCTATTTAAAAGAAAAAGGAATCCGCATGGCGGTTGCTACCTCATCGAGCCCGGAGCTGTATGAGCCGGCCTTAAAGAGAAATGGGATTTATGAGTGTTTTAAAGCATTTGTCACCGTCTCGGAAGTAAAGCGCGGCAAGGGCTTTCCGGATATCTACGAGAAAGCGGCTGAAAAGCTGTCTCTTCCGCCGGAAACGTGTGTGGTATATGAAGATATCCTAGCGGGAATCCGCGGCGCCAAAATGGGCGGATTTGCGGCTGTGGGCGTGTATGACAGAAGCGGGGAAGGAAACCGCGCAAAGATGGAGCAGGAAGCAGACCGCTACGTGACTTCTTTTAAGGAGCTGATGAACGGAGGAGATTCTTTCTTCTAAAGAAAATCTTGCTATTCCGGGAAGAAAAATGATATAATAAAATACTGTGCCCCAAAATGGGACAGACAGAAGTATTTTTAAGAGAAAAAGACAGTAACACATAAGTGAGGATAGAACAGTTATGCCAAAAAAAGAAACGTATGATGCCAGCAGTATTTCCGTGCTGGAAGGTCTCGAAGCAGTGCGTAAGCGCCCTGGTATGTATATCGGAAGTACCTCGCGGAAAGGCCTGAATCATCTGATTTATGAAATTGTAGACAATGCGGTGGACGAGCATCTTGCGGGCTACTGCGACACCATTCACGTAACACTTGAAGCAGACGGCTCGGCGACCGTGACCGACAACGGCCGCGGAATTCCGGTCGGCATGCATGAAAAAGGCGTTCCGGCGGAGCGTCTCGTTTTTACAACCCTGCACGCCGGCGGTAAATTCGACAACAATGCGTACAAGACAAGCGGCGGTCTGCACGGTGTCGGTTCTTCGGTTGTCAATGCGCTTTCCACCTATCTTGACGTACAGGTCAGCCTCGGCGGCTGGGTTTACCACGACCGCTACGAACGAGGTGTTGCCGTACAGGAACTCGATGAGGATGGGCTGCTGCCGAAGATCGGAAAAACGAAGAACAGCGGAACCCGCATCAACTTCCTGCCGGATCCGGAAATCTTTGAGAAAACACGTTTTTCCGCAACAGAGGTCAAAAGCCGTCTCCATGAGACTGCATATCTGAACCCGGCGCTTACCATTTATTTTTCCGATCTGCGCGATGGAAAAGAGGAGCACCTGACGTATCACGAGCCGGACGGCATTGTTGGTTTTGTGCGCGATCTGAATAAGAACAAAGAGGCAATCCACGATCCGATTTATTTCAAAGGGGAATCTGAGGGCATTACCGTAGAATGTGCGTTCCAGTATATCAACGAATTCCAGGAAAACGTGCTCGGCTTCTGTAATAATATCTACAACGCTGAGGGCGGTACCCATATTTCCGGTTTCAAATCGACCTTTACGACGATTATGAACAGCTATGCCAGAGAGATCGGTGTCTTAAAAGAAAAAGACAATAACTTTACGGGATCGGATATCCGAAACGGTATGACCGCTGTTATTTCGATCAAGCACCCGGATCCGCGGTTCGAGGGCCAGACAAAAACGAAGCTGGACAACCCGGATGCGGCAAAGGCCGCCGGAAAAGTAACAGGCGAGGAGATTCCGCTGTATTTCGACCGCAATCTCGAAGTGCTGAAAAATGTTCTTGCCTGCGCTGAGCGATCTGCCAAAATCCGTAGAAGCGAAGAAAAAGCCAAGACAAATATGCTGACCAAGCAGAAATATTCGTTTGATACGAACGGCAAACTGGCAAACTGCGAGAAAAAGGATCCGTCGCTGTGCGAGATCTTTATCGTCGAGGGAGATTCTGCGGGCGGTTCCGCAAAGACGGCGCGTGACCGTAATTTCCAGGCGATTCTGCCGATCCGCGGTAAGATTCTGAACGTAGAGAAGGCTTCTATTGATAAAGTTCTGGCAAATGCAGAGATCAAATCCATGATCAATGCATTCGGCTGCGGCTTTTCCGAGGGTTACGGCAACGACTTCGATATCACAAAGCTCCGTTACGATAAAATTATCATCATGGCAGATGCCGATGTCGACGGTGCGCATATTTCAACGCTGCTGCTGACACTGTTCTACCGTTTCATGCCGGAGCTGATCTACGAGGGACATGTCTATATCGCGATGCCGCCTCTTTACAAGGCAATGCCGTCCCGCGGAAAAGAAGAGTATCTGTACGACGACAAAGCACTGGAAAAATACAGAAAGACACACAAAGAAAAATTTACGCTGCAGCGCTACAAAGGTCTTGGCGAGATGGACCCGGAGCAGCTCTGGGAGACGACACTGAATCCGGAGACGAGACTTTTGAAGCGTGTGGAGATCGAGGATGCCCGTATGGCCTCCGATGTGACGGAAGTACTGATGGGAACCGAGGTTCCGCCGCGGAAAGCATTTATTTATGAGCATGCAACCGATGCAGAGCTGGATATTTAACAGGAAGGACAAAGGAAGATGAAAGAAAAATCAGAAGATCAGATTATACGGACCGAATATTCTGAGGTCATGCAGAAATCTTATATTGATTATGCGATGAGCGTCATCATTTCCCGAGCGCTTCCGGACGTGCGGGACGGTTTAAAGCCGGTACAGCGCCGTACTCTGTATGACATGTATGAGCTCGGCATCCAGTACGACAAGCCGTTCCGAAAGTGCGCGCGTATCGTCGGCGATACGATGGGTAAATACCATCCGCACGGCGACAGTTCCATTTACGATGCTCTTGTCGTAATGGCACAGGATTTCAAAAAAGGGCAGCCGCTTGTGGACGGTCACGGAAACTTCGGGTCGATTGAGGGTGACGGTGCCGCTGCAATGCGATACACCGAGGCGAGACTGCAGAAAATTACACAGGAGGTCTATTTAAAGGATCTCGACAAAGACGTTGTCGATTTCGTACCGAACTTCGACGAGACGGAAAAAGAGCCGTCTGTTTTGCCGGTGCGCGTGCCGAACCTTCTGTTGAATGGCGCAGACGGTATCGCTGTCGGTATGGCAACAAGCATTCCGCCGCACAACCTGTGTGAGATTGTGGATGCGGTCAAGGCCTACATGAAAAACAACGACATCACCGTCAAAGGTCTGATGAAATACATCAAAGGACCGGATTTCCCGACCGGCGGTATTGTCGTCAATCAGGATGACCTGCTGTCGATCTACGAAAAAGGTGTCGGAAAGATTAAAATCCGCGGAAAAGTGGAAGTGGAGAAAGGCAGAAACGGAAAGCAGTATCTTGTGATCACCGAAATTCCGTACCCGATGATCGGTGCGAACATCGGAAAGTTCCTGAACGATGTGGCGGGGCTTGTGGAGAGCAAGAAAGCGCCGGAAATTGTCGACATTTCCAACCAGTCCTCGAAAGAAGGAACACGCATCGTGCTCGAATTGAAAAAAGGCGCGGATGTGGAGCGGATCACGAATCTGCTGTACAAGAAAACACGTTTGGAAGATACGTTCGGTGTCAACATGCTCGCCGTGGCAGATGGAAGACCGGAGACGTTAAGCCTTAAACAGGTGATCGAGCATCACGTTGATTTCCAGTTTGAAGTGGCAACCCGCAAATACCAGAACCTTCTCCGCAAAGAGATGGAGCGCCGCGAGGTGCAGGAAGGTCTGATCAAGGCATGCGATGTGATCGATCTGATCATTGAGATCCTGCGCGGAAGCAAGACACAGAAGCAGGTCAAAGAGTGTCTGATTATGGGTGTGACCGATGGTATCCGCTTCAAATCAAAGTCAAGTGAGCGTATGGCAGCACAGCTCTGCTTTACGGAACGCCAGGCAACGGCGATTCTGGAGATGCGTCTGCAGAAACTGATCGGACTGGAAGTGGAAGCACTCTTAAAAGATCATGAGGCGACTGTGGCGAAGATTACGAAGTATGAGGATATCTTAAATCATTACGACTCGATGTCGGAAGTTATTATGGAAGATCTGACGCAGATTAAAAAAGAGTACGGCCACAAGCGGAAAACGGCGATTGAGAATGCTGAGGCGATTGTTCTTGAGGAGCCGAAGGTCGAGGAGATGGATGTTGTCTTCCTGATGGACCGCTTCGGTTATGCGAAGACGATCGATACGTCTGCTTACGAGCGGAACAAAGAGGCTGTGCACAACGAGAACAAATATGTGTTCCAGTGCAAAAACACCGATAAGATCTGCGTCTTTACGGATCTTGGAATGATGCACAGCATCAAAGTAATGGACATCCCGTATGGAAGATTCCGTGACAAGGGAACGCCGATCGACAACCTTGGAAATTACAGCAGCCAGAAGGAGCAGATGATTTACGTCGATGCACTGGAAAATATCAAGAACAATAAGCTGCTGTTCGTCAGCGCGGCCGGTATGGTAAAGCTTGTCGATGGATCCGAGTTTGATGTCGTAAAACGAACGATCGCGGCGACGAAGCTTTCATCCGAGGAGGACCGTCTGATTCTTGCCGAGGTCTGCCAGGAGCAGGAGTATGTGGTTCTGCAGACGAAAAACGGTGTCTTCCTGCGCTTCCTTACGAGTGAAGTGCCGGAGAAGAAAAAAGCAGCCCTTGGTGTCCGGGCAATGAAGATGGGTGACAGAGATTATCTGGAACATGCTTATCTTCTGGAAAGCCGGATGGAATACCAGATTGAATACAAAGAAAAGCAGATGGTCCTTAATAAGATCAAGCTTGGAAAACGGGACACCAAAGGAACGAAAGTGCGGGTATAAAGGAAAAAGCCTGAAAACGCTTGCATTTTATAATAATAAATGGTATGATTACCATGTTAATAGATGATGACTAGTTTTAAGAGTGGGCGATACGTCCACTCTTATTTGTTGCATTGAGTATCAATCACTGAGTTGGAGGATGAAGTTTGATGGTATGAATTACGGGTCGAAC
>OGZZ01001205.1_pt1 | contig 19051 bp, 9 predicted proteins | sample 1577021 | NCBI WGS metagenome assembly OGZZ01 (sample SAMEA3541526, study PRJEB24748) | human gut metagenome | biome: human gut; feature: human-associated habitat; material: faeces | place: China | collected 2012
AAATCCAGAAAGTTAATGGCTTTTGATTGCACTATTCACTTAACCCGTCTGTATTCTACCAAGCTGTGACACAAAAATCAAGATGCTGCGCACATTTTTCAAAATTTATTTTTCAGTGCTTCCCCATACTCTGCAGCAGGCAATCCCACAGTTCGCTGCCCTCCGGCCGGAACGATTCATATACGGTGATGCCCTTGATGATGGCTTTTCTGTGATGCACAGGCTCCGTATGTTCCTGTTTAGGCTTTTCATCAAATCGTTCTTTCTGCTTCATAGAAATCAATCCCCCTTTACTAATAGGAATCCAGAAGGGCATTTGGGAATACAGTTTTTGAAAAAATTTCAAAAAAATTTGAAAAGTGTATTCCAAATAGGGGCTGCGGATTCCTATTTATAGAAGGACTTCTTTTGATAGGTCTACGGCATACGATAAAAGACAGGTCTTTTTCTGTCTTAGAGCAAGATTCGCCTATGGTAACTCAAAACTCACTTTCGTGATTTTTCATTCCCGGCAATCTTGATGGGGATTCCGTTCCCCATCCCCACGGTACGCACAAAATCTTGGATTTTGGCTATCTGGCTCCACATGAATGTGTTCGCAGCCGAACGCCTACGGCTTATCGGGAGTTGCTTCGCAACTATAAAATGCAGGAGGATCACACTATGGCTCGCCCCAAAAAGGATGAAAGCATCAAACGGACTAAGAATGTAATGGTTCGTTTTACCGATGTGGAGTACACACTGGTTTCGTGTTCTGCTGAACAGGCTGGCTATCCCGTTGCCGTTTATGTAAGGAAACAGGCCATAACCGAGAAACTTCACGTTCATTACAACATCGTTGCCGACATTGCAGAACTGCGAGATTTTGCAAGACAGCTTTCCCATATCGGAAATAACCTGAACCAAATTGCAGCCTTTTTCAACAGCGGCGGCATCCAATCTCGTGCCATGCTGGAAGAAATCAATCGTTGCATGACCGACCTCCGCGCTATGCGGAAAGAAATTGCCGGACTGGCAGGTGATTATCGTGGCAATCTTAAAACACGTCGCGGGTAAAAGTGCAGACTATGGCGCGGCACTCGACTATTTGAAATATGAGCATGACGAAGTTCTGAAGAGACCCCTGCTGGATGCAAACGGGAACTGGGTACTCCGTCGAGATATTCTTCTGGAGGGCATAAACTGTGAACCGGAACTTTTTGATGTGGAGTGCGAAATGCTTAATGCGCAGTACCACAAGAATCAGAATTACGACGAAATCAAGACGCACCACTACCTCATCAGCTTCGATCCTGCCGACAAAGACGAGTGTGAACTGACAGGTGAACAGGCGCAGGCCATCGGCATGGAATATGTAAAAGCCAACTTTCCGGGGCATCAGGCGTTGGTCTGCACCCACATGGACGGTCACAACGGCAGCGGCAATATCCATGTGCATATCGTAATCAACAGTCTGCGAAAGCTGGATGTTCCGCAGCAGCCCTTTATGGAACGGCCCATCGACTGTAAGGCGGGCTACAAACACCATCTGACGAAAGATTACCTAAAGCATTTACAGCAATCTCTTATGAATATCTGCTTGAGGGAAAATCTCAATCAGGTCGATTTGCTTTCCCCGTCTGTCAACAAAATTACGCAGCAGGAGTATTATGCTAAACAGCGCGGGCAGATCAATCTGGACAAGTTGAACGCTGAGCTTATTGCAGAGGGTTTCACTCCCATGAAAACCAAATTTCAAACGGAGAAAGATAAGCTGCGCGATGCCATTACTGCTGCGGCGAAGAAAGCAAAATCTTTTGAAGAATTCTGCCGCCTGCTCCAAACCGAATCCAACATTTTGGTAAAAGACCACCGTGGTCGATTTAGTTACCTTCTCCCGGACAGAGAAAAACGCATCTCTGCCAGAACGCTGGGAACCAGTTTTGACCGTGAACATCTTCTGACGCTTTTTGAAAGTAACGCTATCACCGCTGCAAAAGAAAAACAGCAATGGAGTGTTGCTGACCCCATTACCGTTCTCTATATCAAGTCCAATCTTCATCTGGTAGTGAATTTGCAGGACTGCGTAAAAGCCCAGCAAAGTCGCGCCTATGCTCAGAAAGTCAAAATTTCCAATTTGCAGCAGATGGCAAATACCATCGTCTATGTACAGCAGCATGGTTATAATAGCTATGAAGATTTGAAAAAAGCGCGCGATGAACTGTCCGTCAAAATGTCCGATGCCCGCAACACCGCCAAATCTACCGATGCCGACTTAAAGCGGCTGAACGAGAAGATTCACTATCTGGGGCAGTATCTTTCCACAAAGGCTACATACAAAGAATTTTTGCAGGCGGGCAACAAGAAGATGTACCGTTCTGCACATCAGGATGAAATTGCCAGATATGAAGAAGCAGTTCAATTCTTAAAGCGCAATTCCACGGATGGCACAATTCCCACGATGAAAGATTTACGAGCAGAAAAGGAAAAGTTGCTTTCTGCTCAAACCGCACAATACGAAAGCTACACCTATTTCAAAGATTACTACCACGAACTGCAAACCGCTTGCAGGAATGTTGATATGATTCTTGAAACGGAACACACGCAGCAGCACAGCCGTACCCAGCCAAAGCGCAGCTACGAACAATCTATTTGATACAAACGGAAAAGCAGGTACAAGACCTTTCTTCCATGAAGTCTTGTACCTGCTCTCTTTTGTTTCTATACTTTCAATGGCTCAATTTGATTGGTTTTACGGTTGAAAAAGTATTCTTCTTTTTGGCATTGCTTGTAGCCAGTTCTCAGATAATACAGTGTAAACCTTGCCTCGGTTCTATTTATTTTATACAGGTCAATCCCAAAATGGTAGTTTATATGGCGTACAAGTCTTTTTACTTTGCGCGCATCGCCCTGTCCCGGTTTAGATGCTTTCTTCATCTCACAGCAAAAAATGTTATAGTTGATACTTCTTCTTTTATGTAAAACAATATCTGGTGCCGTCCATCTTTTCTTTTTATCTTCACTTCCCGGATATTTAGGTTTTATGCCAGTGTCCATGCGATTATATTCAATATCAATCACCAATTCTGGCATCGGGAAGATTTCCCGATAGATTTTATCCATGTGCATTGCGATTTTGCCGGCAATCGTTCGTTCCTGCGCCCCCGTAACAAACAATTCTGTATCGTTCTCATAAAACAGCGTTAATGCCCGTTTCCATAGCAGAAGAACTTTTTCTTTTTCTTCGCAGCCCTGCACCTTGGTTTCCCCCATTTCCTTATTTTTTCTATTATGTACAACCATTTTACAAATAGCAAGACCTTTCAATAAAAAAGAGTGGCAGTTCCTTTTAGGGGAACCACCACTCTACATCATAACGGATTTTTAATTTCTACGACTTCGCTCCTGCTGTTGCTGCTGAGTCTGCTCTTTCTGTTTCCGCTCTGCTTGCTTGATATGCAGCCGATCCAGCACCGACCATCTGCCACCAATGCGCCGTGGCTTTTTCGGCACATTATTCACGCAACCATCTATCATGTCGTAATTCTGCTCTGTGCCGGATTCCCGCGCACGTTCATACGTTCCATTTGTCAAGCATTTCTCATGTTCGGTCATATCCTGCTGCTTTTTTTCAGCACGATGAACATATTCCGCAAGAACCGCACGAACATTTTCAAAGCCGTTCGGTGCATCCGTCACAAATACACCTTTGCTGTCTACTACGATTGGTGAAACAGTATCTTTGCGCTGCTCATTACGCATCATAAAAAAGCAAACGCCCTCGACAACTTCGCTATCATACGGAAGCCATGTCCCAGTCTTTCCATCAATCTGATAATTGGGAACCATGTAGACGACAGTGTTTCCGGCTGCATCAGCATCCATAAAGCCACCGAACTCTACCAGTTCCTCTTTATCGACGTAGAAAAACTTACGTTCCTTTTCTTCATCCCATACGATCACATCGCCAACACCAAAGGAGCGGCCAATAAATGTGTTTGGCCGCTTTTCTTCCAACCGCTTCCGGGCTGTCATCGGCGTATCGCTGGGGGCAGGCTTTCCTTTATATGCACTCTGGTAATTCTGATGATGAATCAAAAAGCCGTCCTCTACCTGCTGCGCATAGGATTTTGCCCAATGCTGATGATGTACCTCTTTGATTTGGAAAACTCTATACTGGTTTATCATTTTACGTTTTCTCCTTTTCCGGCTCCTCCGGCCTATGCCACTCCAACTCCAGCCCCTTGAACTGCTGCTCATTCAACTGCTGCATCTTCGGAATCGTCTGCTGGACAAGCGCAGCCATCTCTGCATCCGCCGCCAAAAGCGGCTGAACCTCTGTCAACACCTGAATCGTATCTTTGAGTGTCGGCTGCTCAAACATCGCCATCAGCATCAATTCCAGTTCATCAAAGCGTACATTGCTCATAACTCCATTCCTTTCGTTTTTGCTTTCTTCGGCTTATCCTGTTCCTGTGCAGGCTGCTCCTGCTTTTTGGCTTTCAGACTGCGCAGGGCATCCAGAACAGACTTTTTCGTACTGCTGCGTTCCTGCTCCTTGCTCTGCTGCCGTGCCGCCATCAGCTTTTCCATGTCAGAGATAGCCTGCTGCACCAGCTTATCATCCCTGAAATAGTTGATGGAGTTGATGTTCTCACGCTGCACTTTGTCGTTCACGACCAGCTCATACATTCCAACAAAGCCGCCATCTTCCTCGATGCAGAATCCAATGCACTTGTCAGCATTCATCCGTTCGGACGGAATCTTGTCATAGGCTTCCAAGGCTTCTTCCATTGTCAGATGGTCGTGGAACTCTCCCGCAAACGTAAACTCCAGACACTCCGCAACATAAAAGCTGAGCGTTTCTTCCGGCGCAGGTCTTTCTGCGGCGAGTTTTTCTTTCAAAACCTCTGCCTGCTGCTCTGCCACCATATCGGCCTGTTCCCGCAATTCTGCCGCGTCCATGATCCTGCCCTGTGCTGCATCGCAGCCGAACTCTGCCAGCAGCTCCGTCATAGCCTCCTGCACAGACTTATCTCCATCCGTTTCAAGGATGCCACCATCCCGCTCCGTGAAGTCCTTATTATATAAGGTATAGTCGAAACCATCCTCACAGGTCTGGATATGAAAATAAGCATCCGGCAATTCGTAGGCCAGCTCCACATCCTGCACAGCTAACGCCCCCTGTAACGACTGGACAACATGATTCTGGATATACGGGTTATCCCAGCCCGGAACCGTTTTGTAGTCCTCCACAATGGTGTCAATGCCGTTCCTGCACTGCAAAACATCCAGTGAACCCGGCAGAGGATCAGGATTTTTCTCCACACCCAAGGCTTTCATGTAATGATTCGGAAGTGCCTGATACTGTGACATTGCATCATCCAGATTTCCGAACCTCTCGATTTTCAAAGGAGCATCCTGCAGATTTTCGACCACATAGAACTGCTTTACGAAAGGCTGCTCCTGTTCCAGTTTTTTCTGCGCTTCCAATTCTTCCCTGAACATCGTCACAAAGCCATCCAGAATAGCCGGGTGGCTGTCAACCACCCAGTCTGTGCGGAAGGTCATACGGTCTGCATTATGCTCTGGGGTACTTACCTGCTCTGCCCATTCCTTGTTGCGACGAGAAAAGCGGCCATCATAGCTTTTATGGTGCAGAGTATTTGCCAGAATGTAGCCCACGCGCTCCATACCGTACTGTCGCACCACCTGATCGACTGCACCATCGCCAAGGTACATTCCGTCATAATTGTCCGCAATCGCTTCATGGATTGCCTGCTTGCACTCGCTGTTCAGCCGATAGGAAGTGCGGTATAAATCCACCTCGTCATTTTCTTTGGCATAGCTGAACGGCTCATAGTAGACAGGCACATCCGAATAGTCCTGTGCGCTGTTGTCCGGCACAGGCGCAGCCTTTTCAATGACCTCCGATACCACATCTTCTTTTTTCGGCATATTCCATTTTTCAGAGAGATATTTCTGCACGGCCTCCTGAAAATCTTCATCGAAGCCGTTCCACAAATCCTCTGCCACCAGCTTGCCCTGCTCATTGACTGCAACACAGGCCGCCATATCGCCGTGTTCCTCATGCTCCAGCAGGAAGAACTTCTCGCCACCAATTTCCGTTTCATCAATGGCGTACCATGTGCCGATATGCCCCTCGACTGCGATGTGGTCGGAGTCGCCGTGGATCAGTGCATTGTTTTTCTGCTGCTGTTCCTCCATGAACTCTCGCACGGTCAACTCCGCGCCTGTGAAGTTCAGCCCTTCCTCGCCAAGCTCCAGCCACCCCTCTGCACCAAGGTCAAGTTCTTCGGCCATCAGAACAGATGCCGCATGGTTCACTACCACAGTTTTCTCCACTGTAATGGGCTGGCCTGGATCATAGTCCGAACCGCGCAGATCATAGCGATATAAACCCTCCGGCACATCTTCATCCCGCAGTCGGCCATTGCTGAAAAGACCAGGCTTATCAAAGATTTCGATTTCCTGCAATTTTTCGTTCAAAAGGTTCTCTTTCTGCAAATCCATATTCCTTTCTTTGAAAAAATCCGGCAGTTCCGCAAAACCGATACTGTCCACATAGTAGGCTTTGACCGTACTGCCATCATTGAGTACCACTACATCACTAACCGACAGCGAATGACCCGTAAAGTCTGCCGGACGCTGGATATTGAACCGTTCATAAATGCCATCCAGCGTATCCTTGTCCGTAAGCGGTGCGGCATAGATCAGATCATAATCTGCACGGGCAACTGTCATGCCTTTCTTCTCCACATAGTCCAGCCCCATGAAACGGTAGTCGTGTTTCGGGTCACGCTCTGTGATCTGATAAATACCGAACTGCTTTTCGCTGCCATACAGTAGCACATTTTCTTGTTCTGTCATGTTCCGCTCCTGCTCCAAATCTGCTATTGCAATCTGGAAGGTATCACTTCCGCGCTCGATTTCCTCTCGCGCCGTGACAAGAATCGGCCACGGGCTGATGCGGACGAGATAAATCTGCTTTCCCTCGTCATACAGTCGTAAAGCCTGTTCACGGTTTATCACTGTCAGCTGAAAATCCGGGCGTGCATACTCGTCCTCTGCATAATCTTCCCGCTGCTCCAGCAGGATCGCATCCCATGCGTCTGCCTTAATGCCGAAAATGCCGTCGTGCTGCTCGATTTCCTCTTGGCTTACATAATCACCTGCCGTGCCATCACGGAACAGCGGATAGATTCTCTCACCCAGCCGATGCCATTCCCGTGCGCCCTCTTTCGTCAGCGGCAGTACATCATCATGCAGATAGCCATAATCGTGCATTTCCGAAAGGCCAATCATCCCATCCGGGAGATTTTCGATTTTCTCCTGTGCATCATACATCAGGCGGTTGACTTCTTCTTTGTCATCCTCGGCCAGTGCAGCCGCCAGACCGTTCACCAGTTCTTCCGTTGCAGCCCGGTCATCCAGCTTAAAGGCAAAATTCACGATAAGGTTTCGCTGCTCATCATCAAAAATCGTTTTTTCCTGCTCCTTGTCGGCAATCAACTTTTCTGCATACTGCATCGCGGTCATGCGCTCTGCACTCCTTTCTGCCACCGCCGTTTCCAGCTTTTCCAGAAAGTCGGCAGCGGTCAATCGAATCGTATCCATCGAATCTTTCAGTTCCTTCATCTCCTTGCCGCTGGCCCAGCTTGCCACATAAGGAAATGAATAATCGGACGTATCAATACCAAGTGCCGAACAGCCCGTAAATGCAATGCTTTCGGCCTCGGTTTCTTTCGTAAGCCGGTCTTTTTCCTCGCCGTTCTGCTTCATGAAATCGCTGTTATGCAGCATCGCATGAGCAACCTCGTGGATCATCGTTTTTATGGTCTGGCTCTCGCCCATGCCGACTTGAATACAGATTTCTTTGTCTATATCGCTGTAATACCCCTTGGCTTCCCCTTCGATTTCAGCGAACCGAATCGGCACGGGCGATACCTGCTCGATTGCCGCCGTAAGCAGCGCATAGTCTTTGACGCTGGCCGTCAGTTCGTTCACTTCCAGCGACGGAAGCGGTTCCCCATCGGTCTGCGAAACATCGAAGACCGTTGTTATGCGGAAACGCGGAATCACATACTCCACACGTTCCATTTCCGGCTCGCCATTTTCGTTCAACACGGCCAGGCCCGTATCCTTGTCGATTTTCTCGCGTTCTTCCACTTCCTTGATGGGAGCCGGGGCAATGATCTGGATGCCCTTTTCGCCTTTTTTGACGTAACGGTTAAACTTATTCTTCCATGCGTTAAACCCTGCCACCAGTGTGGCATCAGGCCGTTGCATCGCAATCAACAGCGTATTGTTGAAGCTGTAATTATGGAATTTTGCCATCGTGCGCAGGTATGTCGTGTACATTTCCGATGTAAAAATGTCCTTTACGCCCTGCTCCAACCGTTCCGTGATTTCTTTCATCTGCTGTTTGCGGTCAACTGCCATGCAAGCCCTCCTTTTTCTTGACCCATCGTTTTTTCATCTGGCGCGGATATTGGTCGGCCTGTTTTGGTGCTTTTGCACCGTTCCATTCCAAGCCTCCGGCTCTGCCCTCACAGGTGTAGCCGGCAGCTTTCAGGGATGCTCCATTTTCCGTATCCAGAATGTAGGTGATCACTTTGTTGTAGCCCATGGCCCGTGCTGCACGGTATGCCGCCGCATACAAAATACTGCAAGCGTTCGGCGTTCCATCCGTACACAGGCGATTAACTTCCAGCGTATAGCCATCATCCAACCGCCGCGCCACAGGTCTGCCGCAGATAGCAACGCCCACTAACGCGCCATTTTCTGATACGCCGATGGAGAACTTATGCCCCCGCGTCGGCTTATGGTGGCGGTGATACTGCTGTACAAATGCGTTTGCCGTTTTCAGATTGATCGGTGTTAATGTCAGCAAATGCCCTCCTTGTTCAAAAATACCCCGTTAGATTCCTTGCAGAGATCTAACGGGGTTATCCTATTTACAGTTCCATATCGTGACTTTTCCGCTTCTGGGATTTCTGCGGTTCTGCGCTGCGTTCTGCCTGCTTTGCATGAAGCTGCGACAGCACAGAGGGTTTATGCACCTTGTCCGCAGTGCGCTCTGCAACGCGGCCTGCGTAGTTCACAGGATGACGCGGCCTGTCTGCCACTTCCGTTTCGGCTGCATCCTCGCCCACTCCTAGCGCATCCTCACTGCCCTTTTCATCCATGTTGAGCAGAGCGTTCAGCTCCGCAAGGCGCGCGGATTTTTCGGCCAATTCCGCTTCCTGTGCAAAAGGACGTTTGGCTTCTTCCTTTGCCTGCGCCAACTGCTGTTCCAGATTTTCCAGTCTGCGTTCCACCTGCGGCAATGCTCTTTCGATACTTGCCAGTGCATTGGTAACGCGCAGGATATTACCCAGCGGATCTTTGCCGACTTCCATCGAATAGTTCCATGCGCCCTTGATGGATAAGCGGAACGCCTTATCGAAGTTGTCAAACCGGGAATGCAGTTCAAACGCACCGTAGCTGCCGATCCTGCCCTCGGTGCCAGCCGCTTTCAGAGCCTTGCAAGCCTCGATAATGGCTGCACCTGCTTCCTTGCGTTCGGTATACAACTTGCCGCTGATCTCCATATCGAAGTGTTCTTTATCCTGCGCCAGAAGTGGTTTTGCCGCTTCCATATCGGTTTTCAATGCTTCGATCTGACCCTGTGCCACAGCGATTTCTCGCGGATAGCGGCGCGCAATATCCGATTCCAAACTATAAATCTGACTGGTGTGGTTGGCTTTCAGCAGTTTGAGCTTACTGACCTGAATATCCAAATCCATCTTTTCCTTGATGTAGGGATTGCCCGTTGCCAGTGCCTTGATTTCGGCATAGGACAGTGCGGTATCGTCCACATCATCGCAGGCACGGACAGGAGATTTGGAAGTCATGATCTGGGAAATGAACTTCTGCTTATTTTCCAGAATCTGCCACATATACGAATCGAACGTATTTTCCGTGACGTAACGATAGATTTTCACCTGCTTATTCCGGTTTCCCTGCCGGAGAATACGTCCCTCCTGCTGTTCCAGATCAGACGGTTTCCACGGACAATCCAGATGGTGCAGGGCAATCAGTCGATCCTGAATATTGGTTCCTGCGCCAAGTTTCGGCGTAGACCCCATCAGGATACGCACCTGTCCGGCACGCACCTTTGCAAAAAGCTCTGCCTTTTTGGTTTCCGTGTTGTACTCGTGAATGAACGCCACTTCCTCACGAGGAACACCTCTCGCCACCAGCTTCTCCCGCACATCATCGTAGACGTTGAATGTGCCATCTGCCTTTGGTGTCGATAAGTCACAGAAAATCAACTGTGTTCCCTTGTCCGGCGCAGATTCTTCCCAGACCTTGAACGCATTGTCTACACAGCGATTCACCTTACTCTCCGGCTCATCCGGCAGCATCTCATTCATAAGACGCTGGTCGAGTGCCAGTTTTCTTCCATCGTTGGTGATCTTGAGCATATTATCGAATCTGGGATTCACATTTCCATTGCGCACGGCCTCGGCACGGTCTGCAAAGGAACTCACCATTTCTTCCTGCGTTTCGCTCGGTTTCAGCACTTCGTTAATGTACTCTGCTTGCGGCACAGGAAGGTTCAGCATATCTGCTGTCTGCACATCTGCGGATTCCTTGAACAGGGAAATCAGCTCCGGCAGATTGAAGAACCGGGCAAAACGTGTTTTCGCACGGTAGCCGGTTCCTTCCGGGGAAAGCTCGATTGCCGTCACGGTTTCGCCAAAGGATGCCGCCCAATCGTCAAAGTGGCTCAGCCCCATCTTCTGCAGGGTGTCATACTGGAGATACCGCATAATGGTGTACAGTTCCACCATCGAGTTGCTGACCGGGGTTCCGGTTGCAAAGGTCACGCCCTTGCCGCCTGTCAGCTCGTCCAGGTACTGACACTTTGCAAACATATCGCTGGATTTCTGTGCATCGGTCTGGGCGATACCTGCGATGTTCCGCATTTTTGTGTAGAGGAACATATTTTTATAGAAATGTGACTCGTCCACAAACAGACGGTCAACACCCAGTTCCTCAAATGTAACCACATCATCCTTTCTCGTCTGATCGTTCAGCTTTTGCAGCTTTGCTTCCAGTGTTTTCTTTGTTTTTTCCATCTGCTTGACCGTAAAACTGCGGCTGTCCTCACTCCGGGCATCTGCCAGAGCCAGCGTAATATCGTCGATTTGACGCTCCACAATGGCTTTCTGCCGTTCCGGGGAAAGCGGCACACGCTCAAACTGCGAATGACCAATCACGATGGCATCGTAATCGCCGGTTGCGATACGGGAACAGAACTGCTTACGATTGCTGGGTTCAAAATCCTTTTTCGTTGCCACCAGTACGTTGGCATTGGGATAGAGCCGCAGGAAATCTGCGCCCCACTGCTCTGTGAGGTGGTTCGGCACCACATAGAGATTCTTCTGCGACAGGCCCAGCCTGCGGCTCTCCATGCCGGCAGCAATCATCTGGAAGGTCTTGCCTGCGCCCACGCAATGCGCTAACAGCGTATTGTTGCCGTACAGAATGTGCGCCACAGCATTTTTCTGGTGCGGCATCAGAGAGATTTCCGGGGTCATGCCCTCGAAGCGGATGTGACTGCCATCGTACTCACGAGGACGAATCGCATTGAAAATCCGGTTATAGGTCGCACACAAATCCTCGCGGCGGTCTAAATCCTTGAAAATCCACTGCTTGAACGCTTCCCGAATGGATTCCTGTGCCTGCTGTGCAAGCATGGTTTCCTGTTTGTTCAGCACACGATGGTCGCCATCCGTATCGTGAATCGTATCGTAGATTTTGGTATCCCGGAGGTTCAGTGCATCTTCCAGCAGCTTATAGGCATTGACCCGCAGGGTTCCGTAAGTGTTGGTGACAAGCGGATTGCCGCGATCCAGCGACTTGCCCGAAATGTTCCATGCACCAGAAATTTCGGAATAGGTTGCCTTAATGTCAATCCCGGCATAGTAGTTCGGGGTCTTGAACACTTCTTTCATAAACTGCGTGATATACTCCGGCTTCACCCAGTTCGCACCCAGCCGCACTTCAATTTCCGAAGCGTCCAGGTCTTTGGGCTGTACCCTTTTCAGGTAATCCACATTGATCTGATACTCTGTATGGTTTGCCGCAAAGGTTTCTGCTGTGGCCAGCTTTTCACGAACATTGCCGGACAGGTATTCATCCGAGGTTTCCCACTGCTGTGTCACAGGATTTCGGAAAATCGCACCTGCCAGTTCATCCGTGATCTCCTGTTCCGGTTTACCGCAGAGCTGCACCATAAACGGCACATCCACCTTTGCTTTTTCTCCAATGGAAAGTGCCAGGGCTTCGCTGGGCGTGTCCACTGAGGTAACAGGTTCCGGCTTACGGATGGTACGTTTGGTGAAAATATCGGCAAGTCGTTTGAGATTCTTCTCCTCATCCAGAATTTCCAGCGATGCCAGCAGACAATAGCTGCTGTCCTGTCGGAACGCTCGCTTGTTGGCAGTGCTGTTGATCAGACCATACTGCGCCTTAAATGCGGTGTACTGCTGCTTCAGTTCATTCTGCAAAAGCTGAACTTCTGCATCCGAACCATCATGCAGCTGACAATCCAACAGCTTCCGGGTGGTTTCCCGCAGAGCGATCATGCCCAGCACTCGCTCTGCAGTAACGGCAGGGAGTTCCACCTTATTCATAAAGGAATTTTCGCGGTAGTAAATCTGCCCATCTACGTTCGTAAAGCTGAAATTCTTCACGCTGGGGTCTGCCGGGATAGGTTCTTCCTGCACATCCAGTTCATCGTCGGAGATTTCCGGCTCCGTGATGGTGGCATGGATGTTGCTGACCGCTTCTCTCAACTGCTGGGCAAGGTCTACGCCCTCGATGGGCTTGACCGTAGTTTCCTGCTTGCCATACTGAGTGCTTTCGGTGGTGACCTCTCCCAGCACCATCTCAGGATGCTGTGCAAAATACTGGTTGATAGAGTGGCCTTCCGGTGTTTCACCAAGATCCACCCAGTCAGCCCGCTCCACCGCTGCACGGTCACGCTTTTGCAGGAACAGAATGTCAGCAACCACACTGGTGTTGGCATTGCGCTGAAACGCATTGTTCGGCAGTCGAATCGCACCTACCAGATCGGCACGGTTGGAAAGGTACTCACGGACAGAGGAATCCTTTTTATCCATCGTACCGCTGGACGTTACCACTGCTACCACACCGCCCGGACGCACAAGGTCAAGGCTCTTGGCGATAAAATAATCGTGGATGAGGAAATTGTGGCGGTCATACCGCTTATCCGGCACTTTGTAATTGCCGAAGGGTACGTTACCCACAACACAGTCAAAGAAGCTGTCCGGGAACTGCATTGTTTCAAAGCCTTGCACCGCAATCTTGTTTTTCTGGTACAACTGCTGTGCAATGCGGCCCGAAATGCTATCCAGCTCCACGCCGTACATCCGAATCTTCTCCATGCTGTCCGGCACCAGACCCATGAAATTGCCGACACCACAGGACGGTTCCAGCACATTGCCTTTGGACAATCCCATATTGCCCAGGGCTTCATACATTGCCTTGATGACCGTAGGAGAAGTGTAAAACGCATTCAGGGTACTGGCGCGGGCTTCCTTATACTCATCTGCCGTGAGCAGGGACTGTAGTTCGCCATACTCTTTCGACCACTCCGCATTGCTTTCATCGAACGCCTGCGGAATGCCGCCCCAGCCCACATACCGGGAAAGGATTTCCTGCTCCTCTGCGGTAGCCTGCCGCTGTTCAACATCCAATGTCCGCAGCACCCGAATGGCCTCCACATTGGCTTTATACTTTGTTTTCGGCCCTCCTGCGCCGAGATCATCATCCGTAATGCGGAAGTTCATAGGCTCCTGTTTGGGCTGTGCAGGCAGTTCCGTTTCTGCTTCACTGTCCAGCGGAAGATTGTGCTTCCGCCGTGCATGGTTGACCTCTGCCGGGGTCATGGGCTGCTGTGTCAGTGGTTCCAGGGCTTCCTCTGCAGCTGCGCGGCTGATGGCATCCGTTCTGTTCTGCACATCTGCGATCAGCTGCATCTGTTCCGGCGGAAACTCAGGATTGAGCAAATCTTCCAACTCTCCGCCCGATTCTGCCACCGAATAGATTACATCCATCTGCTCCGGGGAAAAATCCTCGTAAGCCACACCAGCATTATGCAGAGCCGTAAAGACTGTGATTTCCACCGCTTCTTCCATCGGTACATCTGCCTGTTCATACACATGCCGAATGTACTCCAGTGGTTCCGTTCGGAAGATCGGATACCGGGCTTCTTTCGCAAGGGTCATGTCCTGCAAGCTGACCGTTCCCTGTTCAAAGTTGACCGAATCCACACGGAACTCTCTATCGTCCAGTTCAACGATGGTATTGACTGGCAGATATTTCTCTCTGCGGAAATACTTTGTCTGCACATGGGTTCCATCTTCCTGCTGTCCGGACAGATAGACGCTCTCCCCCTGCTTCCAGAGCTTCATTGCCTGTGAAGCCCACTGTTCACGCGGAAAACCGGACACCTCAACTTTGCCGAGTGCAGTTTTCTTTTCCAACAACTTGCTGCCAAGAAGTTCTGAAACGCGCTTTGCATCCTCGCCGTAGAACTCAAAGTTTCCGTACTGCTCATAGCCGACCAGAGCATCCGGGTAGCGCTCTTTCAGTGCGTTATATTCGTTGGCGGCATCCAGTGGCAGGGGCTGCAGCGTCTGCTCCGAATACTTTTCATCTGCAAGAGGCGCATCTTTTTTGGGTTTCTCAACCGCTGCGGCGGTTGACTGCTCTTTCGATTGCGGCTCCTGCTCCATGAAGTCAAACATGGAAATTTGCCCCTGTTCAGGAGCCGCAATCTCAACAGCCCTCTTCTTTTCCGGGAAAATCGTGTACGTTCCCTCGACATATTGGTGCAGGATAGAGAGGGATTCTGCCTTACGCTCATATTCTTTGGAATCCAGCGGCACAGACAGAAGCGCATTGTCCATCTGCTCCAACAGTTCTGCCGAAAGTTCGGTGTCTGCCAGCTTTTCAACGAGAGCCTTTCGTCCCTCTTCGTGGTAAAGATCCTGCGGGAAAGGACGTTCCACCTCGTTCGGCAGACGGTGGTAAAAATTTATCACCCGCATTGCCATCCGCTCGCGCTCATAAGCAGGCATCCGGGAGTAGTCTGCCGGCTTCAAATACTCACTGTCACGGATCAGCTGGTCGATCCGGCCTGCGGCCTGATTCCAGTTCAGATGAACGCTTGCATCCGGGTTCCCGTATGGCCCGCGCTCCAAATCAATGCCCCTGCCATCGTGATCTTCGTGAGAATCGTCTGCCCCGCAGAGTGCATGGCTGCTGCCGCCGATCCCGTAATGCTCTTTCAGGAAGTCAGCCCGTTCTTTTTTGTCCTCATGATTCAGGAAGAACGAATAGATTGCCAGCCGACTGTCCGAATAATTGCTTCCCCGCGTGAAATATCCATTGATTTCATCTTCCGTGATAAATCGTTTGTACTCATTCCAGTGAAAGCCATCCCGCGCCGAGTAGTTTTGATAGGGTTTTGCAAACTGCTGGAACAGAACTGCCACTTTATCCGGCTTATAAAAGTGCATCCGCATCAGGTCTTTATCTTCGGCGTAGGCTTCTCCCAGCGCAGATAATCTGTCATTAAGGTCCGTCAGAAAATCCGCATCGTCCAGCAAGCCTGCCAGTCTGTCTGTCAGTTCCGGGAAACCGCCCCTGAAGATTTCTGTATCCTGAAACACTGCTTCGGCAACACCATCGGCCAAATCACGTTCCATATAAGCCAACGTCTGCGCGTGTTCCTGCAAAGCGTTCTGCCGTGCAGCATCCAGAACCGCCTGCGGCGCATACTCGCCCTGCCGGAGCAGTTCATGGATACGGTTGCTGACATCCTCCCACGAAAGAAACGCATTGACAATCGTGCCGCCCTTAGCCGTATCACCTGCTGCAATGCGCAGTCCCAAATCATCGAACCAGACGGCATACTTCGCACCGCCAATTTCAAAGCCTTTGCCGCCCGTACCATATTCGTTTTTCACGAACTCCGTGTATTCTTCCGGGGTTTTCTCGACCATGAAATTGTAGATCAGGCGCAGCTGGCCCTTGCTGCGGTTGCTGCCCGTGCGCAGGATTTCATCGACCACTTCGGAATCAAGTGCAATTTCATCCGCATACCGCGCCTGGATCGGTGCTTCAATGGCGCGGATCTGCTGTTCCACGGTCGGCAAATCAGGAAAAGAAAAAGCAGAGGCAATTTCTTCCTCTGCTTCGCTCAAATCCTGTTCTGTTGTCGGTTCGGTTAATTGTATACCAATTCCTTCAAGACGATCTCTTCTGCCATCGCCGTCAGGCTGTTCTGATGTGCCGCCCATGCCAGCGGGTCTTTCTCCTTGTTCGGTGCCGGAAACTTCTCGTTCAGACTGTCCAGCAGGGTTTCCACCCGGCTCTCCGCTGCTTCCTCGATCTGCGCCAGATGCTGGTTCAGCCTGCCGCTCATCAGCATACTCTGATACCAGTTCTTGCGGTTCTCTTTCAGGTACGTCCTGCGCAGCATCCCGTACTTCCCGATGGTCTGCGGCTCGTCCTTCACGGCCAGATTCGGGAACAGATAATCTCCCTTGCGGTAATACGTCAACTCCATTTTCTTGTCCTCCTTTGGTCGTGTTTTCTTTGATTTCACGCTTTAATGTGTTAAAGTCCGTATTGGTATTATACAAGCTGTCAACGGATTTTTCAAGCTGCTGCGTGATTTCTTTTTTGTAAATTTTCCGCATCTCTCGGCCAATGTCAAAAAGAACCGCTTCGCACTGTTCGGAAACCGCGTTGCCAAGGAACGACAGTACCGGCAGCTTGTTGAAATCCACAATGCGGATAAAGTCATCATCGTCCAGCACATCCATAGGCTCCTGTCCGCAGCGGCGGGAAAGCGTATAGAAAATACTGTTGGTCATCAGTTCCCGGAAACGGACGCGGATGTTATCTTCGTCCAGTTCTTCCAGAAACGTATCCGCCACCTCATAGGCCAAACCGTCCATCGCTTCATCCAGATTATCAGCGGTCAGCTGCTGTGCCAGTTCCAGCAGGGCAGTATTCATGCTGTCTGTCTGCGACAGGCCGTAGGTGTCTGCCAGATGGTCTAAAATCGTCTGCTCATGCTCGTGGCTGTCCAGATTCCATAAGAGTGGTGTTCTGCCGCCGCGCACCAGATGGGTGTCAGCAATATCGAACACATACCGCAGCCTGGTACGCGGTCCGGTATCATCCAGAAGCGCGATGCCTTTTGCGCCACGGTTGACCCATCGGCTCATTTTCTGATTCCAGAGTTCCATTTCTGCGCAGGCGGTTGCATCGGGCCGCTGCGCGTGGATCAGGAGCGTATCGGTGAACGAATAGCGGTACAGCCGCGCCGCCACATCCAGATAGCTCATCCAGTCCTGTGGCGAATTACTGACATACCGGGCGTTCTGCTGCGCCAATTCTCGAATATCGTTAATCTGTGGCAAGGGTCAAACCTCCTTTACGTTTTCGTTTTCATCGGTGTTTTGGGAAATTCCAGACTGTACTGTGCACGGCCCTCTTCGACGTGCATCACAAGGTCAGCGGCGAATGTCTTATCTTTTTTCGCGGAATAAAAGTCTTTTACATGGGTGCGGCCTTTCTTCAAAAGGTCTACCGCCATCTTCTTGTCCAGCGTTTTTCTCATGTTGGACAAGTATCTGCTTTCTTTCCAGAGAGCAAATTTGCAGCTGCGGTCTGCACAGTAAAAGCTGAGCCTACTCTCATGTACAGGGTTTCCGCAGACCGGGCAGCTTCCTACGCTTACCTTATTATGATTGGGAGCTGCCGCGACGGTAGGAATCTGCCGGAGGTCAGCCAACATCTTATCGAGCAATCCGTGGATGCCCTGCATAAAATCATAGGGCTTGATCTCGCCGCGCTCCATCCGCAGCAGGTCATTTTCCCATTCGGCTGTCATACTGGCAGATTTCAGGTAGTCCGGGATATTGTGAATCGCAGCCACACCGTCCTCCGTGGGAATCATCTGCTTGCCTTTACGCTGCACATAGCCGGAGGATACCAGCTTTTCCAAAATCGCAGCGCGCGTTGCAGGGGTTCCCAGACCTTTCTTTTCCGTGTCCTTTTCAAATTCTTTGTTGCCTGCCGTTTCCATGGCCGACAGCAGAGTATCTTCGGTGTAGACTTTCGGCGGCGAAGTAAAGCCCCGCTTTTTCTCTGCCCGTACCATCGGAAGGACAGTTCCCTGCTCCAGCTTTTTCGGAAGCGGCACATCCTTGTCCTTTTCCGGTTCCACAAACGGAACGGGCTTTGCCGTGTATCCGGGCTGCAAAACATCCTTATATTTTGCCGTGAAGTTCCTGCCCTGGCAGCATACCGTCACCAGAACATCTTCGTAGATGAACGGCAGCTGTACAGCCTGCACCAGTTTCCAGATAACGAGCGAAAGAATCTTCTGTTTGATTTCGGACATCTTTTCCTTATTACACTTTGCGCCCTGCATGGTCGGCAGGATCGCATGATGGTCTGTGACCTTGCTGTTGTTGATAACGCAGCTTACGTCTGCCGCCGCACCATCTAAGGCCAGTACCAGAGATTCCACCGTCTTGCGCATATCCTCGGTCACAAACTGGCTGTCTGTTCTTGGGTATGTCACCAGCTTTTCTTCATACAGTTCCTGCAATGCCTGCAAGGTCTGGCTGGCAGTCATACCGTAATAACGGTTTGCTTCTCGCTGCAAGGTCGTCAGGTCATACAGCTTCGGGGGCTTCTTTTCTACCCTCTTGCGTTCGATGCTGCCAACCACGGCGCACTGCCCATCGCAAGCAGCCTGCATGGTATCGGCATCCTGCTCCTGCGCCATCTGTTCCGATACAGCCACGACACCCGCACCGGACAGTTCCACTTTATAATAGGGTTCCTTTACAAAGTTCTGGATTTTGGCCTGCCGTTCGGCCAGCATCGCCAGCGTCGGGGGCTGCACCCGGCCAATGGTCTGTTTTCTGCCGTAGTTTTTCGTAAAGGC
>OGZZ01001218.1_pt1 | contig 18882 bp, 22 predicted proteins | sample 1577021 | NCBI WGS metagenome assembly OGZZ01 (sample SAMEA3541526, study PRJEB24748) | human gut metagenome | biome: human gut; feature: human-associated habitat; material: faeces | place: China | collected 2012
TGTAAACTTTTGTTCAAACGCCTTTACGGGGGTCGAAAAAGCGTGTAGAATGGCAGCATCAAGATTTTAGGAGTGTTTTTTGTGAACAAATTCCGCGATGCCCTTTACCGCTTTATGTATGGCCGCAACGGCGTAGATGCGCTGAACTGGGCGCTCGTGATCCTTGAGCTGGCCGTGAGCATTCTGAGCTCGATCATCCGCGTGCAGGGCGTGTCGCAGGCGCTGTACTTTGTGTCGATGGTGCTGATGTTCATTGTGCTCATCCGCATTTTTTCGCGCAATCTCGCGCGCCGTCAGGCCGAAAACGCGAAGTTTCTGACCTGGTGGACGCCGAAGGCGAACGCCATCCGCGGCGCGAAGGCCCGCCGCGCCGACAAGGCGCACAAATACGTCCGCTGCTCCTGCGGCGCGTACTGCCGCGTGCCGAAAAACATCGGCAAGGTCGAGCTTACGTGCCCGAAGTGCGGCAAGAAAAGAGTCGTCAAAACGTGAAAGAAAAAATCCGTCCCGCGGGACGGATTTTTTTGTAAGAAAACCGGTTTTCCGCCGTCCTATAGACAGAAAGGGGGGTGAGGGCGCTGACGAATTTTGAAGAGGTGTACGCCGTGTACTTCGACGACGTGTACCGGTATCTTCTCTCGCTGTCCGGAAGCGAGAGCGTCGCCGAGGAGCTGACGAGCGAGACGTTTTTCCGTGCGATGGACGCCCTCGACCGCTTTCGGGGCGAGTGCAGCGTGCGCGTGTGGCTCTGCCAGATCGCGAAGAATCTCTATTATTCGCAGCTGCGGCGCGAGAAGCGGCTTGCCCCGCTCGAAGACTGCCGGATCGCCGAGGAGAGCCACGAGGAGGAGTTAGAAGATCACAGCGAGGCCGCGCGCATCCAGGAATTGCTGCACGCGCTCAGAGAGCCGTACAAGGAGGTCTTCATGTGGCGCGTGTACGGTGAAAAGAGCTTCCGCGACATCGGCGCGCTCTTCGGCAAGACGGAAAACTGGGCATGCGTGACGTATCACCGCGCCAAGCGCATGATCCGCGAGGGATTGGAGGACGACTGAAATGGACAAAACTTGCAGCATCGTGCAGGACCTTCTGCCGCTCTATGAGGAAGACATGCTGCGCGAGGAGACGAAGGAATTTGTGGACGGGCATTTAGCGCAGTGCGCGGCCTGCCGCGCCGAGCTCGACGCGCTGAAGGCGGACGTGAAGCCCGCGCCCGTCAGCGCGCAGCCGCTGCGCGACTTGAAGCGGCAGCTTCGACGCAAGAAGCTGACCGCCGTACTGCTGGCCGTCACGCTCGCGCTGACGCTGGCAACGGCGGGGTTCGCGTACCTCACCGCGCCGCAGTATTTGCCGTACAGCGAGACAGAGTGGGCGATCTCACGCTCGCCCAGCGCGCTCGCGGACGACGGCTCGGCAGCGGATGGGCTTTCTGATCTCAGCGGCGCGGAGAGCATCTCCGTCAGCCTGCTCGTGCCGGTCTCCGGCGCAGAGGTCACGAACACGCAGGACCCCAACAGCGGCAAAACCATCTACTTCATCACCGCATGGCGCACGCCGCTCGACACATGGCGCGGCGCATTCGACAAAACCGGGGGCGCCCCGAACACAAATGATCGCACACAGCGCGAGGCGGACGCACTGCAAGGCGTGCTCGCCAAGGCGGAGTCCGCGCGCACGCTCTTTACGCTCGACGCTGCGAACTGCGCGGCAGTCTGCTATTCTCAGAACAACGGGCAGGACGATGTGCTGCTCTGCGGCAGCATGAACGGCGGTGTCATTTCGCTGCCGAGGCTGGCATTGGGCTATTACGTTTTGCTATCGTTAGCACTTCTTATTACGCTGGGTATTGCATTTTTCGTCTGCCGCAGGAAGAAAACGGGCAAAGCGCTCGGCTATCTCGCGCTGATTCCTGCGAGCTATCTTGCCGGTCATCTACTCGTCAAGGGTTTCACGACGACGAGCTACCAGATGCAGCGCGACTTCTCTCTCATCATCCTCGCCGCCGCGCTGATCTACGCCGCGGTCATGCTGGCGATCAACCTCTGGCGGCAGAAGCGGGAGAAGGTGTAAAAGAGGAAGAGACGCATTCGCGTCTCTTCCTCTTTTGCAATCAAATTCGAATGCTCAAGGCCCTTTGAGCAAAGCCGTGATAGTCCGCAAATGCGCTTTTCAGGCCGTCGATCCCCTGCATTTCCCATCGGTCTGCCAGATACAGCATACCGCACATACAGGCAAACTTTTCATAGTACGATCCGCAGACCGCCTCTTCAAGAAACTGCTTTTGCCTGTCTGGATCCGTCTCCGTAAGCGCGAGGCGCAGTTTGGCACGGCTTGCTGCTGCGACCTCGGTAAGCTGCGGGGTATGCCAGTCCACACAGTCGATTTCTGTCGCCTGATAGGAGAGAAGATGGGCGAATCCCTCATGAAATGTGTAAGCATCCAATCTTCTCAAATAGTCTGTACTTTCCAATGCAGCATCTGCCGCCGGATAGCGGTGTCCAATCAAGAGATGCGTAATCTCATGCGTCAGCAGATTCCGAATGATGCTGTCGAGCTGGTCGAGCTCCGCATAATTGCACCAACGGATGAGGTCAAAGATGAGATGTGCCTGCCCGTCGGGCGAGTGTGCCGCAACGGCGTCGTAAGGCTCGGGATAACCGACGATCAAATCAAGTGTCGGCTGTACCGCCTCCCAATCGGGGAAAAGCGCGTCCCAAATCGGGCGGTTGACGGGGACAAAGTGCGCAGCCGCTTCACAGATACGGCGTTCGAGCTTGCGCACAGTCTCTCGGAGAGCAAGATCCTCAGGCGGCGGAGTAAATGCATTCCTGCCAAGATCTGACGAAACCGAGGTGTGTTCAAAGAGCCATGAAGCACGAAAAGCGTCGACGCAGCTGCTCTCGATATATGCCTGTGCGATCGAACTGTCAATCAGCATTTTCAGTCCCTCTCTTTACGAAAACCCTCTTTTGCCGTAACAGACAAAAGAGGTTTTTCCTTGGCGCAGCGGGAGGGATTCGAACCCTCGTGAGGTTTCCCTCAAACTGATTTCGAGTGTTGTAAGACTTTGGCAGATTTACGTCTGGGGTAGGTCGTTTCAGGCCGCTTCGTCAAGAGGCGAAAAACCAGGCGCCGCAAGGGGTTGCGGACGTTCCGACCCGTTTCGGCCAGAGCTGATTTGAACCAGCCCGGAGTTCAAATAAAACCGCGTTCTTGCGTAAAAAGTCGCCGTTCTTGCGCGTTTGCAAGAAGTCAGGCAAGAAAACAGAGACCCCGACAGCGCCGATGAAGCGCCCTTTCGGACCAAAAAATGGAAAGGAGCTTCGTCATGACATACGATGCAAAGGAGCTCGAACAATACCCGGAGATCATGAACAAGGAACAGCTGCGCAAGGTCTGCCATATCAGCAAGCGGACGGCGCACTATCTGCTGCAGTTCAATCTGATCCCCCACGTCTGCACCGGGAAGAAAACCCGCTGTTACGCCATCAAGAAACGCGACGTCATAGACTTTATGATCAATCGGGAGATCAATCCCAGCCGGTACATCGTGCCCACCAGCTGGTACAAATACGGAAACGAGGACGTGAAGCCTTACAAGATCCGCATTCAACCGCCCCTTCCCAACAATCCACAAAAGACGCGGCGCTACTACGAAAGTAAGCTCGCCGCTTACCTGGACGTGATCGACGTGGCCGCCATTGTGGATTTCACCGGCTATAACCGCCATACAGTCTGCGAGTGGATCCGCTTCGGAAAGCTCCGCGCCTTGGCGCTGCAGCACAAGTACATGATCCCGAAGTGCTATCTGATCGACTGGCTCTCCTCGGACGAGCACAACGCGACCCTCCGTAAGTCCCGCCGCCATATCGACCGGCTCTGGGAGCTGCAGAAATGGAGTGACGGGCAATGAGGGGAAATATCATTGAGGAGCTGTACTACGGCAAAATCGACCCGCAGGATCGCGGCTATCGCCCTAAGAGCCCTGCGAAGAAGGCGTCCGACTCTCTGAACGACCTGGAGGAAAAGCTCACCGAGCAGCTCGTCGGCGAAAACAAGGAGCTGTTTCTCCGCTTCTGCAACGCCTCCGCCGAGTTCATGGGCGAATCCGAGCTAGACACCTTCATCACCGGCTTCCGCTTCGGCGCACGGTTTATGATGGATACCTTCCTGAGCGACGACGCGCCGTTTGAGAGCTTGTTGGAGGAATAACTATCCAAAGAACACAATATATTGTGTTAGCGTTTGACATTTAACCATATATATGGTATAATACGTGTATCTTCAAAGGAAGGAGGTACACCGAATGGCAAAACCTATTAAACCCGGCACTGACAACCAGCGTCCAGGAACTTATGTTGAAGTAGGCCCTCGCGGCGGGAAAGTGGATGATCCTAGAATTGTCCACATTGATCCCGGTGACAGATTGCCGCCTACGCAGAAGCCCGGTAACGGTTGGCAGAAAAAGTGAATAGCTCTACCAGACTGAGCGGGAGGCAAAAGCCTCTCGCTCTTTCTGCTCTTCATGATCCACTATGATTCTATCCTACTATCAGATTTGGATAGTATTCTACGTATGATATCAAGGCTTCTATGAGTGGGTTATATAAAGAAAAGCCTTCTATGATTTCATAAATCAATACTTCGCTCAATCCCCAACGCTTCGCTAATTCTTTTGTTCTCTTCAAGAAGCAATTCCCGTATCATTGCTCTTGTCGGGAACACTTTGTGAGGTTCACTCGAATTGACTGTGCAATCCAAACCGACATAAGTCGGCATGTGTTTTTCAGCATAAAGAAATGGATCGTCCTCATTTTCTGGTTGCCCGTTGGAGTGGGAAAGGTATTCAAAATGATAATCTTCAGCTTTAATCAAAGCAATCCCATGCGCCTTGGCATATTCGAGTGCGCCGCTTTGAAAATCACTTGTTGAAATAAGAATACCTTTCTGGGCCCCAATGCTATCTAGTTTCCGATGTAAAACCGCAACCTTCTCCCTGCCAACGCGGTATTTGTATTTTTTACACTCACATAATATCTTAAACCGAGCCCCCATAGCCGTGAATTCGGCATACACATCAATCTGGTATCTTCCATCAGACGCCTTAATTATCTTATTGTGCGTGATTTCGAATCCGTTTAGATGTTCCTCCTCAGCATAACCGGATAGAATATCCAAACAGCATCTTTCAAATTCTGTCGGTGTCATATCGGAAATACGTTTGTAAGTCATTCGATCACCTTACCTCTGTAATGCGCAAGCATGCTCAATTATCATACGGTATCCTGAAATAGTCCAGGTACTTCTTAAACTTATCCTGCGCCGCCAGGCATGTGTCTCGCAGATAGCCTCGCTCCCGTTCCCATTCCTTCAGACCGCGATAGTAATACAGCTTCGTGTCCTCGTCGATGATAAACGGAACGATGTTGTTTCGCAGACATTCCTTGAACAGGACCAGCCGACCGACTCTGCCGTTGCCGTCTTGAAACGGGTGAATCCGCTCAAAACGGTAGTGAAAATCAAGCAGATCATCGAAGGATTTTTCCTTATTGGCGTTGTATTCTGACAGCAGCTTTTTCATCTGTGAAGCAACCTCTTCCGGCTGGGCGGTATCCATTCCGCCGACCTCATTCGGAAGCTTTTTATAATCGCCTACGGCAAACCAGTCCTGCCGGGAGTTAGACGTTCCGCTTTTGAGCGTCGCATGCAGCTGCTTGATGAAGGCCTCGCTGAGTACGTGGGCGGCGCTGTCTATGACCATATCAATACACTTAAAATGATTGGCGGTTTCCACAACGTCATCGACCTTTACCGCACCGTCAGACATGCCGATCGTGTTCGTTTCAAAGATAAAGCGCGTCTGGTCGTGGGTCAGTCGGCTGCCCTCGATGTGATTGGAGTTATAGGTCAGATCGATCTGAACTCTATGATAGATTCCGCCATGAAGCTTTGCTGCCTTTTCTGCCCGAAGTACGTCCAGCAGCGTTTTCGGCATGTCTACATGCTTATTGAGGCGGTCAGGCTTTTCGGCGGTTGTGGGAATGTTCCAGGTTTTTCCCGTCAAAAAAGCTCCGGTGATTCTGCCTTGGGCACAGTAATTCCGCACGCTGCGTTCAGAAACGCCCCACCTTTTTGCGGCCTCCGAAACAGAGATAAACTCCATCGTATGCTACACCTCCAATCCTAGATATAGTATAGCACATTATCGGCAAAAAATCAACAGCTGATACGATCTAATTTGGCAGAATTTTGCCGTTACCGGAAATGTTTATATGTAATAACAGGCAGCGAGCCGCTGATGAATTCAGTGGCCCGATGCCTGTTTTTTCGAGTATTGCTACGCAATTCCTGAAAGGATTAGCGGCAGAATTTGAAAAGTGCGTTTTTAGCGCCGTTTTTCTATTGAAAAGTGTGTATTCAGAGCATCAAAATCCATTGAAAAGTGGATACTCAATCCATTGAGGCCTCCTTTGCTTACGCAGAGGAGGTCTTTTTTTGATTCCAGAAAAGATCTGTATTCCTTTTTGGGGACGAACACACTGATTGTTCACATTGAATAAGTGAATATTCACAGAAAATTCGCTCATTCCGGTTGACAAAGCGAATTTTGTGAGTATAATATAGTCAGACTTCTTATGAGGAGGCGCTCCGATGAATATTGAGACCGAGAACATCGAATTCAAATCTCAGTTTACCGAGGATATCTATAAAGAAGTAATTGCCTTCGCCAATACGGACGGAGGCATTGTGTACGTCGGGATCGACAACAACGGCAACGCTGTTGGACTGACTGATGTGGATCAGGAATATACCCGTATCACCAACGGCATCCGTGACGCCATTATGCCGGATGTCACAATGTTCGTGCGCTTCACGATCCAGGAAAACAAGGTGGTACGCATTACGGTAAGCGAGGGCTCCAACAAGCCTTACTACCTCAAAGGAAAAGGCCTGAAGCCCAGCGGTGTTTACGTGCGCCAGGGCACCTCCAGCGTGCCGGCGTCCCCCGAGCAGATCCGTCAGATGATCAAGGAAAGCGACGGCGATACGTTTGAGGAAATGCGCTCCATGGAGCAGGAGCTGACTTTTGAAGCGGCCCAAAGAGCGTTCAAGCTTTACGGCGTGGAATGGGGTGCAGAAAAATATCGGTCTCTTGGTATTACACAAAAGAAAGACGGCATTTATACCAATCTTGCCTTGCTCCTCTCCGATCAGTGCGCACACACAACAAAAATTGCTGTGTTCAGCGATGATGCCCGTACCGTGTTTCGGGATAGCAAGGAGTTCACGGGTTCGATATTTAAGCAATTTGAAGACGCCGTAAACTATTTGGCACTATGCAATAAAACGAGCTCAGTAATCAAAGGTGTGATACGGACGGATAAGCAGGATTATCCTGAAGAAGCTATCCGTGAGGCTCTGCTTAATGCGATTGTCCATCGCGATTACAGCTTTAGTGGCAGTATCATAATTAATGTCACCGACCATAAAATGGAGTTTATTTCTCTCGGCGGTCTTCTTCCCGGCCTTTCCCCAGACGATATTCGTTCCGGCATCTCTCAGCCCAGAAACAAGAATCTTGCCGAGGTGTTCCATCGTCTGCGCTTGATTGAAAGTTACGGCACCGGCATTCGCAGAATATTCAACCTGTATGCCGATTGCCCCGAACAACCGCAAATCGAAGTAACTCCCAATACGTTCAAAATTGTTTTGCCCAATATGAACGCCGTGGCCGCCGCCGCGCCGAAGCAGGCTTCGCCGGTGACCGCGCAGATGCAGAAGGTGCTCGACTATATCTCTGAGCACGGCCACATCACGGACGAAGAAGTCCAGTCTTTGCTGGAAATCAAAAAGACGCGCGCGTTTGAACTCATGAAGCAGATGCGCAATATGGAACTTATTAACGTAGTTGGCAGAGGTTCGGGAAAACACTATCTAATTAAGCAGTGAATTGTATTATTCACAAGTTTTTGTCGGCAATAGATATATTAGAAATGGAGAAGACACCATGAGAGTCGCAGATTTTTTCTGCGGTGGCGGAGGATTTTCAGAAGGCTTTCGCCAAGCGGGATTTGAAATCGTTTTTGCTGTCGATAAATGGGCGCCGGCAGTCAACACATACAAAGGAAACAAGCCCGGTGCAAACGTGATTCAAGATGATGTCATCCGGATTTCAAATCTCCCGGATGATGAATTTGAAGCTTTGGTCCCTGATTCCGAAGTCATTATTGGCTCACCCCCGTGTCAGTCGTTTTCACATTCAAATAAGTCGGGAAATGCAGATAAGGAACTCGGTATAAAGCTGATCGAGGCATATCTTAAAATTGTTGCCCGAAAGAAATTTAAACAAGGGTCAGTCCTCCGCTATTGGGTTTTGGAGAATGTTCCAGCGGTCAAGGATTACATCAAAGACGAGTATACTGCTGCCGATTTTGGACTTGATGGCGATTTCGTATTGAGGCCAAAAGATGGCGCGTCTGGGAAATATAATGCAAAATACTATGGTGCGCCGACAAACAGAGAAAGATATCTCTGCGGAGAGTTTCCAAGGCCTGTAGCAACCAAAACCGACAATAATATAACCACTTTAAGACAAGTCCTTGATTCGCTTGGAGATCCATTGAGAGCAGATAACGGGCCAATTACAGATATCAATTATCCTGATTTCACGCTGGAAGCACAACAAGTCACTGATCAGCATTACATATATGAACTGGCGGCGTTCGAGTGCAAAACGGCAAAACGGTTGAAGCAAGACAAGGGATATATGGGTAAAATGTCCTTTCCCGAAAACCTTGATAAGCCAGCAAGAACTGTAATGGCGACTATGACTGCAAGTGCCAGGGAAGCGATGATTCTAGGCTACGGAGAAGGCCGGTATCGTCTCCCCACGGTGAGAGAAGCTGCTTGTATGATGAGCTTCCCGATAGATTACTGGTTCTATGGCGAATCAAAAGGTGTAAAGCACACTCTTGTCGGCAACGCCGTTCCGCCAAAGCTTTCATATGCAGTTGCAGTAGCAATTGCCACTGCAGCGAATGAGCCTATCCCTGCGGAGTATATCCCGATCCAACATACACCAGATGATGAGCAGCTCCACTTCGTTAACCTTAACGGAGCCGCATTTGAAATCAGGGAAGAGCAACCGAAGCGGGAAACATCAAAATTCAAATATCATATTCCCTACTTGATTATTGATGCATATCGTGTGGAACTCACAAATTATCGGTCAGATTTTAAGAACAGAAAATACAAGTGGGAGACGGAAATCCATTACAGCCAGGGGAAGGATAAAGCTCGCGTATACAAGCCCAATGTTACGATGAGGTCGATCCCCCCGCAGTATAGAGAGCAAGTTCGAACATTTATCGAACAGGCGAAAAAAGCCGTTCCAAACATGAATGCGTTTCAAACTGTTTTCTGTATGACGACAGCGGACCGTGGCCAGCAAAAGTATTATGGGCCATATGAACTGCTTGAAAACACGAAGGCCTTTATAGAAACAACATTCATGCCAGAAGAACAAAAAGATTATGTTCAATTTGATGATGAGCCCACCAAACTACCGTTAGCAATTGCCACGGGATATCTGATTCTAAAACGAGTCGTAACACATATGGGGAGGCTACAGTAATGGATTCTGCAACGAGAAAAGCAAAACTAGAGGAACTGAAAGCCAATCAGTTCAATCAGGCAATGACTGGTATTCCTCTGCGCTACAAAGGATCGACGCGGACGGAAATCGTTTGGCGCATTCCCCTGGACTATCTGATTTACAATAAATACAATGGGAGAATCGGCTCCGATGTCTTGTCCTATGAGAGACAGAACGGTGATTTGAATGCAGAGCTGGATACAGATCGCGCAATCATCGAAAAATTCCTATATGAATCCAAGGTGGATAGAAATAGGACGACCATGGACAGTTTGTTAAAAAATGGTCAGCAAAGATACGGCATCGTGACATCGGACGGCATCATTGTTGATGGCAACCGTCGAGCGATGCTATTGAATAGGCTATTCCATCAACATGATGAGATGGGCCTCTCTTACACACAAGTTGAACATTGTCGGTATTTTCTGGCCATAATCCTCCCCGATGATGCGGAAGAAAAGGATATCCAGCAACTTGAAACTATCTACCAGATGGGTGAAGATGATAAGCTCGACTACAATCCCATCGAAAAATACCTAAAGTGTAAAGAACTCAAGCGGCTTGGCTTTTCCGATGAAGACATTGCTGGATTTATGAGTGAAAAACCTGGCCAAATCAAGGAATGGCTGCAGATACTATCACTTATGGAGGAATATCTGCAAGAGTACGATTATGAAGGGATTTACACTCGCCTTGAAAAAACAGAAGGACCCTTTGTCGATTTAGAAAACTACTTAGACTCATACTCGAAACGCGGCGCTAATGTCAGAAATGTTGACTGGACATATACTGATTCAGACATCTCTGATTTGAAACTCGTCTGTTTTGACTATATTCGGGCGCGATATGAGGGAAAAGAATTCCGTGATATTGCTAAAACGGGTAAAGACGGAAGCATCTTCTTCTTTAAAGACTTGTGGGATGATTTTCTAAAGCAGCATCAGGAAAAGACTCCTGCAGACGAGGAAACCGTCGACGAGCTGAGGCGCCGTTGCCCGGGTGAAGACTTAAGTCTTCTGCTCAAACAACGTGATAACGCGTGGGTCGAGCAAGCTAAGGGGCAGCTTAAAGGCAACCTCAACCGTTTTTCAAGGCGCTTAGAAGATAAGCGCGATGCGAACAAACCTGCTGATCTTATCGAGCGTGCGCTTAGTGCTCTTCAGTCAGTAGATTGCGAACAAGACAGTTTTACTGAGGATCCGCGTATCGAGGAGATGGTTCGGGAAATCAGTAAAATCGCTTGGGAGATGAAGAAAATTCTAGAGCGGAGATGAACATGGTGGCTAATATCTCTATAGATTTCGATCCTGCGAAAAACGAAGTGTATCTTTTAGGGGACATTTCTGCCCTGCAGAAGCATCGTTACGCATGGAGATATGTTCGGGATTATCTTCACCCGGCGGTGGAGGCGGATCATATCACCATCCCCATCGGGGAAAAAGAGCCTTTTGATGTAATGTCCGATGTCAGCGCTATGCTGTCAAAATATGGCTTTACAGAAGCTCAGAGCGATAGTTCTGAAAAAGTCATACACGATTATTACGAAGAGGAGCGGCGTTTTGCAGAATTCTCGAAGAAAGCTCTCCACATACGCAACAACGATTGCGACGCAAAAGAATTCAAGGATTTTACCGACTCTGTTGCCGCAAATCTAACGGCGCGGTCTCTTTATCCTCTTCAGTTGCTTTCAGCGTATCATATGGCGTTTTCACAGAACGCTTGCAACTTTTCTGTCCCCGGCGCAGGAAAAACGAGCATTGTATATGGCGCCTATGCATATTTGCACAATTTACCGGAAGATGACCCAAAGCACATCGACCGACTCCTTATAGTTGGCCCCTTGAGTTCTTTCGGCCCATGGGAAGCAGAGTATGAAGAGTGCTTCGGACGGGCTCCGAAGTCTAAACGACTCGTTGGTGGTGTGCCTAAGAACGATAAACAGGATTATTTGATTTCAAGGTACCCATGTGAGTTGACTCTGATTTCTTATGCTTCCTTGATTTCGTTACAGTCCGAAATAGGCTTTTTCCTCAGGAACAATAGGGTCATGGTCGTTCTTGATGAGGCGCATAAGGCAAAGAACTCGTCTGGTGGCATCATCGCTCAGGCAGTTTTGGACATGTCCAGATATAGCAAGGCTCGTATCGTGTTGACAGGTACTCCTGCGCCAAACGGATATGAGGATATCTACAATATGTTCAAGTTCATTTGGCCGAACAAAAATGTGCTAGGATTCGAAGTCAATCAGCTTCGCGATATTACTGCGACTGGAGATACAGCACGAGTCACTCGTTTGATAGACAACATTTCTCCTTACTTTATCCGTATTCGGAAGAGTGATTTGAACATTCCTCCTGCGACAGTACATCCGCCAGTGTTCGTCCCTATGGGTCCATTGCAGCAAAGGATATATAACTTCATCGAAAAGAAGTACATGGACGAATTCATGGCAGATGGTGCTGCGGATACTTCTTCTCGATTTAAGGCGGCGCTTGCCCAAGCGCGAACTATCCGTTTGATGCAGGCAGCATCCGATCCTGCTATGCTGAAAGCACCGTTATGTGACTTTTTTATGGACGAAGAGGTTCCTGTAGAAGCGTATCAAGCGATCGACGACTCAGACGTGCTAAAGTCGATCCTCGAGTACGAAACGAACGAGATTCCCGCAAAATATATCGCTGTCAGGCAACTTGTGGAGCAAATCATATCTGATGGCGGCAAAGTGGTTATCTGGGCAACATTCATTCATACGATCCACGGGTTGAAGCACTATCTTGAAAGTGCAGGTATCCCTTGCCAAGAATTGTATGGTGCTACTCCTGTCGAACGTGAAGGGATCGATGATGACGAGTTTGTCCTTACGAGAGAGAAAATCGTGAAGGCATTTCAGCATCCAGATTGCCCCTTCAAGGTCATCATAGCGAATCCATTTGCTGTTGCTGAGTCCATCTCCTTGCACAAGGCGTGCCATAATGCAATCTATATTGAGCGGTCTTTCAATGCCGCCCACTTTGTGCAGTCTAAGGATCGCATCCATCGTTATGGACTCAAACCTGACACGATCACAAATTATTACTATATCTTATCTCAAGATACAGTTGACGAGACCATCGATACGAGGTTGTCAGAGAAAGAACGTCGGATGACAGAAATCATGGAAAGTATGCCGATCCCACTGTTCAACAACATCTCTGAAGATCTCGGTGACGAAGATATAAAGGCGTTGATAAGAGATTATGTTAGAAGAACTAAAAAATCTTAACTATCACGGCGGCAAAGACGGGTTACTTTTCTTCCTCTGTGATGTGATAGGGCGGACCGGCGTCAGTATCCGTGATGCTGAAGTAATCTGTTCTCACGCTCCAGGAAAGAGGCAGCTGTCTGTTGAGGATTTAGTCAGCTATTGTCTTGCATTAGGATGGATAAAAAAAGAAGCAGATGTACTTACGATTATAGCTGATTTTGAACCAGTCCTCGATAACAAAGATGTATTCAATGAAGAATTGACCAAATCAACCGTTGAGCAACTATTTCTGGGGGGAGCCATAGATCAAACCATGTTTTCCTATGATTCCATTCAGAGTAGCTATGCGTTCAAAAACGAACTACTGCCGCTTTCTTTTTCCTGCGCGAGGAATGTGTTGATTAGTCAAGGATTTCTGATTCCGCAAAGAGGCCCACAAGGCACACGCTTCTATATTGCTCCATTATACGATACTCTAATTGCAAAGCACTGTAAAATCAGACGCAAGCAGCTCTCCCTAGAACGCCTTAAAAAGCAATTGGAAGACAACGAATTGGCCGGAGAAAAAGCAGAGATATTTGTTGTGGAGTACGAGAAGAAACGAATAGGCCCTCCTTTATGCGAAAACATCAAACGAATCTCTGAAATAGATGTTGCTGCGGGATATGACATAGTCTCTTTCAATTCTAGTGATTCTCGTGAACCGGATCGCTTTATTGAGGTCAAGGCCGTGTCTGCTTCAGGGTTTTTCTGGTCCAAAAACGAATACGAAGTAGCCAAGTTAAAAGGTGACTCGTATTACCTATACCTTGTGGAGTTGGGCCGCATAGATGAGCCGGGATATGTTCCAGAGATGATACAGGATCCCGCAGCAAATGTCATGGAATCTGACGATTGGTTTGTGGAAGCGCGGTCTTATCACATCAAGCGAGTATGATTCCTAATGGAGGCTTTCCTATGAAGCATCAGAAGCTATCAACGACGCCAGAGATATCTAAGCGCATGGCGAATGTTCACTTGAAAGCGAGTAAAGCCGAGACTGATTTAGCGAAAGAACTCTGGAGAAGAGGTCTACGATATCGTAAAAACTATAGAAACTTCCGGGTTCTCCCGACATAGCTATTCTAAAACACAAGATCGCAGTTTTTGTGGATGGAGAGTTTTGGCACGGAAAAGACTGGGACCAAAAGAAAGAGTGCTTAAAGACAAATCAGGAATACTGGATAGAAAAAATCGGAGAAAACATAGCTCGCGACAAAAGAAACGATTTGCTGCTATTTGAAATGGGTTGGAAGCCGATCCACTTTTGGGAGAAAGAGGTCATAAAATCGCTGCAGTTCTGTGCAGATAGTATCATAGACGCTATTAAATGCGAGGGAGAAAAAACAAATGATGACCCTAAATAAGATCCCATTTAAAGAAGTTAATGGTGCTGGCCTCTTTGTTGATACCGTATACGAGGGTGGAAGCGACAAAAACATCAGCAGCGAAGTCATATCGAAGCTTCTCCATGTAGGGAACTCCGGTGGTTTTCGGAAGTGCATGAAGGTCGAAGGTGGCAAAAAGACAAAGGCGGCTGCCTATGTTTGCATTTATACGACCGGAGAAGAGCTTGAGTGGAGAGATGAGCTGGATAGGACATTGGGAAGATTCATTTACTGGGGCGACAACCGAAAAGCAGGAAATCCACTTACGAAGACCAAATTCGGCGGAAATGATTTCCTCCAAGATATTTTTTCAAAGCTTGCTCTTGGGTTGAGAAAGCAAATCGCCCCTGTATTTGTTTTCCAGAAATACTGTGGCCGCGATGTGATGTTCAGCGGACTCGCAGTTCCTGGAAATCGTCGAATGAGTCCGCAAGATGCTTTGGTATCCGTGTGGGCGCAAAACAAAGACGGACGATATCAGAACTATAAATCTATTTTTTACGATATTAGATGTCCCGTATATAGACACACGATGGTTGACCGATTTAGAGCATGGATGTGGTTATCAAAGCAAATATGCTCCTAAAGTATGGAAGGAGTGGGTCGATAAGGGGAAATATACGCCACTGATTACTGAGAAGAACCCAATCCAGTATAGAAAAGCAAACGAGCAATTGCCTACCGGTGGGACGCTTGAGTTCTCAATGTTGGAACATATTATTTCTTTCTTCGTAGACCCATATACTTTTGAGCAGTTTGCTTGTAAACTTGTTCAAATCATGGATTCAAACATAGTGAGCATCGAACAGACACGGCGGACACGCGATGGCGGGCGCGATGCAGTGGGACAGTATCGAGTTGGATTGGCAACAGGAGGAGTAGAATTAGAATTTGCTCTGGAAGCGAAGCGGTATAGTTTAAACAATTCGGTCGGCGTCAAGGAAACGTCCCGTCTGATTTCAAGAATCAAACACCGTCAGTTTGGTATTTTTGTAACCACCTCATTCGTTGGCGACCAAGCGTATAAGGAGATTATTGAAGATCAGCATCCTATCGTTGTGATTTCAGGAAAGGATATCGTCGATATACTCATTTCTGCAGGAATCAATAGCGTAGATATATTAAACGACTGGCTAGAATCAAATTTTGGGCTTCACTGATTATGCGCACTATGCATAATAATACTGAGGAGAATTTACATGTGGATATTTAGTACCCCGAAAACATACAGCGAAATGGTAGAAAAAATATCAAAATCCGTTTTTGCTTTATCTCTGTTCGGATTTTATGTATTGTCTTGCGCGAACGAGGATTTTCGCTTGTTTTTGGAAAGTATCTCTTTTGGAGCGAAATATGAAGTGTTTGGCATTAAACTAAATCTGGCATTATTCTATATTCCGCTATGTGTTGGAATGGCAGAGCATATTTTTAAAATTCATGACAAACTTGCGTCCCTTTTGAGAATAAGGTTTAACTATGACAAAAAAGTAATTGTAAATGGTTTTCTTGAGCGAGCAAAGATCGAGCGAGACCTAAAATCGCTAGATCAAAAAGCGACAAACGCAATAATGTCACAAGTGTTCTATAAATATGCAAGTTCTACAAATCCCGTTATTGATTCGCACTCAATTATTCTGACGCTTAATGAGTGGTGCTGGTATTGGATACTGCTCGACAGTACACTGATATTGCTCTTAGTCGGGATAGTATTTCTTGTTATAAAATGGTCCTGGACAAATCTGGTACTGTTGCTTGTGGCATTAATCGTACTATCCGTAATCCGGTGGCTAATTAAACGGCAAACAATAAAATATACGAGATTAGAAATTGCTGAAATATGGCGTTCTGAGGAAAGGCAAAAAGAGATAATCAATGCATTACAAGATAAATGATGGGATAATCGAGTCGGAATTGGCAGCAAAATCGACTCGGCAGCCAAATAAACAGGTGCTAAAATATATAAATACCCTTTCTTCAGATGAGGTAGTATTAGATTATGGTTGCGGAAAATTGAGATACACTATTCCTCTTTCTAAACAGGTAAAAAAAGTAGTGGCAATCGATTCTTTGGAGCAGTTAAGTAAACGTCAGATAATTAATGGGAAGATGATGCGTCTTCTAGATTTTTATGATGAAGCGATTTCTATCTATTCAATCGACTCGGTAGAGTGGAGAAATCAACAATATGACACGATTTTTTGTACAAATGTCCTATCTGCTGTCCCATATTATATCGAAAGACTGCAAATCCTGAAAAATGCAAAGAGTGTTTTGAAGGATTCTGGAGTATTATTTATTTCAACTCAATATCGGAATTCATATTTCAATACATACAACGAAAGAGCTGATATTCAAAGATTTATTGACGGATGGTTAATTCCTAGAACAAATAAAAAATACTGTTTTTATGCGCCAATTACTGAAAATGCACTTTCCGAGCTATGCGTAGATGCAGGGCTGCAAATCAAAAAGGTGTTCAAGCACGATGGAAGCTGCTTCATAATTGCAGCGAAGCCTGTAGATGGTGTGCAATGGTAGTTTTGTAAACGCCAACGAAAATTTGAGCCAGTCGCTCACGAATTGCAGATCCACGTATCCTATATTTAGTGGCCTATCAAGGACACGGCAAGTGGCTTCGCCATCCTTGACAGGTCACCAAATATAGGATGATTGTAAGGAAATTGGGTCAATCCAGAGGTATTGACCCAATTTCCGCCAATGAGCTAATGATGAGCTGCCGATTTCAAGATATAGTCACCCCGGCTCACGTTTTCGTTAGCACATGGCTCAAGTTTTCATTGTCATTCATAAGTTTAGGGCTTCTTCTGTCAAACAAAGCAGAAAAGAGATACATGTTTTTTATCTTTCCTTAGCTCGATAACGGCCGATATTTACATGTCAAATCTGCAAATCTGATTTTTGCACATTGGACTCCGTGGCGGCGTGAGGCTATCATATACGCGAAGGGAAACCAAAAACGATGCGTATATGAAGGAGGCGCAGTATGGAAAACAGATTTGCAGCGGCGCGGAGGCGGTATCTGCGCACGCACATGGACGGGATCTACACGGGGATGCTGCTGACGGGGACCCTGGAGCCGCATCTTGCGGAGATCGGCGAGTCGGCACAGGCCATGTTCGACCGGCTCATGGAGCAAATGAAGAAGGCTGAAGGGGTTACAGAGCAGCTGAAGGCCTCCGATCAGATGGAATGGGTCGGACGGATGTACTCTATCCGCAGCCGAGCGGAGGAAATCGTCTTCTCTGAGCTGGTCTACTGCTGAGGTGTTGCCATGTTCGGGCGAAGAAAAAGAGACCGGGTCGTGGTGCTCCGCGCCGATGAGCGCCGACTGCTGACAGCGGCGATGTTGGCCTTCCGGAACAAGCTGCTGGCCGGCGGCAAGCCTACAGAGGACGTGAACGAGCTGCTGATCCGGCTGATGAAGTAAAAACTGAATAATACCAAAAGAGCGTCTGCTTCTGAAAAAAGGCAGGCGCTCTTTTTGCGCTTTGAGCCGTGAAATTCCACTAATTTCTGACTTTTCTGAGAACTTTCAAAAATCGATGTCGTTTTTTTGCCTCCGATGTTGCGGTAAGGGAGTAGAGGAGCTTTTGAAAAATCTACAATTCGATGTCGTTTTCGAGGCCGCTCATGTGGCTGTTAAGTAGTAGAGGAAATTATTTCGATGTGGTGTTTACTTTTTTGCTTTGGATGTTGCGGTACAGGAGTAGAAAGAAAAAGTTTCAGCCCGGTGTTTACTTTTTGCCTCAAAACCGTGCGGTATGGGAATAGAGAAAGATTTTAAAAAAAGTGAGAAATAGGATGCCGTTTTTTGACCTTCCATGTTGCTGTAAGGGAATGGAGAGGTCGAGCAGATACAGGCTCCCTTTACCGGAAAATAGGACGCTCCAAAATAGTTTCAAGAAATTTTGAAAATAAATGTCGTTTTGGAGGCTCGAAGGTTGCGGTAGAGGTGTGGGAGGAGATTTTGTGAGAGATTGGCTCCGTTTTGGCGCCAAGTGTGAAAGGAAACCGGTAGTTGGCTCCGTTTTGGCGCCAAAAAACTAAAACAAAAGAGGTTTTCAGCCAGGTGGCATCATTTTTGATGCCGCCTCCAAAGGTCAAACCGGACTATGGAATCAATTTTGACGCCACAGAAAAGTTTTTTCTCCGAAGCCTTATATTTTTCGCTTTCTCGTGATCTACCACTTGAGGGGGATTTCAAAAAATTTCGGAAGCACCCATAAAAACAGGTCTATTTATTCCTTACTTAGTGAAGGGCACTGAAAATTTCCTCCCGGAAGGCTTAATTTTTCGGTCTTCCCGTGATCTACCCCTTGAGGGAAGATTTTTTCCGGTGGTACCCGTAAAAACGGTGCTTCCCATTCCTAAGTTAGTGAGGGGACTCAAAAAAACTTCTGCAAGGCTTAATTTCTCGCCTTTCTCGTGACCTACCCCTTGAGGGACAAATCTTTCCGGCGACACCCATAAAATCGACCCTTCCCACTCATCCCTTAGTGAGGGGATATATCGAAAAATGGAGATCAAAAGAAATT
>OGZZ01001219.1_pt1 | contig 18856 bp, 10 predicted proteins | sample 1577021 | NCBI WGS metagenome assembly OGZZ01 (sample SAMEA3541526, study PRJEB24748) | human gut metagenome | biome: human gut; feature: human-associated habitat; material: faeces | place: China | collected 2012
TTATATAATTCATACGTTTCATAGTTTACATTAATTTTTAAGTAATGAATGTGATGATGGATTCATAATCTGGATGGCACGACGTATATTCTTATATTCCGGTGAAGTACCAAATTCTGCTTCCATGTGATAAGTTCCTACCCCACCTTTACGGAAACCATTTCTAGGCTGCCAACGTGCCATGCCTTCCAAAGATTTCATACTATTCCCATAACGGTCGGTATAGGGATAACCGCCATCCATCGCAGCATCGGTCGCTTCGAAGTTTTCAGTCATTATAGTTCTTCTCGTAATTACCTCTTCGGTCATTACTCCGCCAAAAGTTTCTACCAACCCTGGTCCCCAAACCTTACCATCAATAAGTCGTTTGTCTAAATTTGAATCACTTCCCGGTTTGTAGGCTTGGATAATGAAATAATCAAAGTAAGTTCCAATTTCAGGCTTGGTAGTAATTCTTTGAGGTTCACCATCAATGACCAATAGTCTTCCTGTTCCGGATTTCGGTCCCAGATACTTGCCTAATTCGTCAATAAAGAAAAACAAATGTTCATCTGAATTGACTATATTTCCGGTGTAGGGTCCGGCCACAGGTTCGTAATCTATATCAAATCCATCATAACCATATAGATTTAAAGTATCTACAATCGCTTTTGCATATTTGCGGATTGAAGTTTCTACTGCTTCTATATTACTTTCGTCTGACGGGTATCCCCAAAAATCATTAATAGCTTCCTGTTTACTATTGTATCCCATTTCTTCCCAATTATCCAGTATATTCTGTGGAGTCAGTTTGTCTCCTACACCACCGATAATTGAACAGTATATAATTTTTGTACCTTTCATGTTCTGGCAAAAAGCCATATCCTTACGTTGAGCTTCAGAAAGATTCGTTCCATTATCCCAAATAGAAACAATATCTACGCTATCCGGAATACCAGCTAGAGAGCTTTTCATAAAAGCACCTTCACCACTCCAGCCACCAAACCAGCCAAAGGCAACTTGGTGATCTGTCTGCTTATAGGCACGCAAGGCCGCATAATATTCATCCGATACGATCGATTCGGGAAAAGTTTTTGCTTCCGACTCCGTCCAGTCACTGCAACCGATCAATGAGGTCGTTGCCAGTGATATGAGTACAATGTATAATAAATAAATTTTCTTCATAAAAGTCCTTTTTATGCATTATATAAATTAGTTCTTTTTAGCCCACTTTAAGTCAGTAGCTTCGTTATCAGCACCGCCTAGTTCTGCTACTCCCAGATCATAATTGGCTTTATTGTTTTGTGCCTCTGTATAAGGGAAGCTTAAACGACGCATACCGCGTTGGCTGCTCACACCACAATCTGATAGATTGTCGATACAAGGATAAAGTTCCGGATAACCTGTACGGCGATATTCAGCCCATGCTTCCAATCCTAATGGATAATTGGCGATCCATTTTTGAGTAATGACACGTTGGAAATTCTTTCCATTTACGTTGTCAGACTCGCTGTCATCCCACATTACACTCACAGTATTGGTAATTGTAGCAGTAGCATTTTGCACAACATCACTTTCATGTGATACGACAGGAGCCTCGTCAATCTTCATGTATTCAGTGGCTGAAACCTGATATTGTTCCATTGATAAATTAATACCATCTTCGTAATAGGCTTTTGCTGTTTTAGAACCGACATTCCAACCACGCAATTTTCCTTCTGCACGTAAAAACGCTGTCTCTGCAGCACAGAAAACCATTAATTTAGAAGTTGCCGTATATGCAGGAATAGAGAATCCTGCTGCATCTGCCTTTTTAAAATCAGCATCTCCAGTACGCATACCTACATATTTATCTGTTTTCCCGGCAAGGGTAGACTTATTAAAGAACTTCGGCATACGTGGATCGCCATATGCATTCATATAATCTACAATATTTGCATTCACACGCAGATCACCCCAACTTACAGCTGCCAGTTGATAGGGATTACTCTGCGTGCCACAAGAAAGCATAGCATTATCCGAATTACTTTCAATCAATCCTGCTTTATGTGTTACTGCTGCTTCAGCTGCCTCTTGAGCAATGCCAGGCCATGTTCCGCTGATTCGCATTGCAACACGTAAACGCATTGAATTGGCTAGCTTAGCCCAACCTGAATAATTTCCATCGAAAACCGGGTCATTGGCACCTAATGGTGCGTTACCATTAGTCTCTACATAATAATTATAAAGAACGTCAGCAGCATTAGCTAAATCACTTAATATATTTGCATAAACTTGTTCCTGAGTATCATAAGAAACATAAAAATTACCTTTCTTTACTTGACTATAAGGCATCGGTCCATAACAGTCTGCTACACGAAGCATCGTTATTGCACGTATCATACACGCAAAAGCATAATAATGTCCCGTAGAATTAGTTGCTTCCTGTATTTGGAAAAAGTTTCCATATATTTTTTCAAACGGAGTGTTCCAGGGGGTAGCATTCCAGGCATCACTCTGATTGAATGTGCTGAAGTTTGTACCACTCCATGTGTTAGAACAGCATAGATAGCCACCTAACTGTCCCACCATCTGATCTTGCATTTGAGAGTCATTCTGTTGAATATTCACAATTGTTTCAATCATAGATTTCATCAAAGTCGCAGGGTCTGCATCATGAATTTGATATTGATTCGTATTATACTCCTCAAATTTATCGGTACAACTTCCTGCCAGTAACAACAGAGCGGCACCGACTGTGATATTTCTTAAATATTTTCTCATAACATTAGCTTTTTCTTTTAGAATTGAACTTTCACATTAAAACCGAAGTTACGCAAGCTGGGTTGCATAAAGTAGTCTACATTCATATAATAGTTACTGGAGGTAGAGGCAGACAATTCCGGGTCGAATGGGGCTTTACAATAAATCATCCATAAATTACGTCCTACAATACCCAAAGTAACATTCGCCACATTTTTAAACCATCTTTTAGGAAGTGTATAGTTTAGACTCAATTCCTGCAAACGTACATTGGTTGCACTATATAGATAATAACGACCGTAGCCACCTTCACCCGTACCAATAGTCTGGTAATACTTTTGGGCGTTAACTTTGCCGTTATTAATAGGTATACCACCATTATCACGAACCGTTGCAGATGTTTCGGATACTCCATAATAATCTAAAATACCTTGAGTAGCCGAATAAGCTAATCCGCCTACACGGGCTGATAATACAACTCCTAAATCAATTCCTTTATAAGTGAAATGATTGGTCCATCCGAGGTTGAAATCAGCATCCAGATTACCTACTTTTACCGGAGTGTTTGATGAAGTGATACCCAGATTACCATTCTGATCGACTTTTATATTACCGTTATTGTCTTTTGTCAGTTGGTTGTATACATAGATATCAGTCATGGAGCCTCCTTCTGTCAGGATGACGCGAGGAGCTACATTCTCTTTACCTAACCAACCCACATTCATTTCATCCATTTGGATAGCTTCTCCTGTCACGGGATTCACGCTGCCGCTTGCCAGTCGTTTCACCTTGTTACGGTTTAGAGTGAAGGTTGCATTAGAAGACCATCCGAATCCTGCCCATTTATCGTTGAACCCTAAAGCCAATTCAAGACCTTGGTTTTGCACGTTACCAGCTTGTACAATCGCTTGTTTATATCCGGAAGAAGAGGGAATATCTACCTTAAATGTTTGGTTCAGTGTGTTAGAACGATAGTAAGTTGCGTCTAAATTGAAACGGTTTCCCCAGAATTTCAAGTTCAAACCGATTTCCCAGGACTTAGTCTTTTCAGGTTTCATGTTGTCCATCGGGTAAACGGTCGGATTCGCCCAGTTATGTGTCTGGCTGTTGTATTCGTAACCCGGATTAGTAAGGAAACGATCGAAAGAAGAGGCTACCACTGTATATGAACCGCGTATTTTAGCATAAGAGATCACCTCGGGCAGTTTAACCATTTCTGATAATAAAGCCGATAAACCGACTGACGGATAAAAGAACGATTTTTGTTTGGAGAATGCGAGTTTTGAATCCCAGTCATTACGTCCGGTTACAGTTAGATACAGTTGATTTTTCCAACTTAATTCAGCACTGGCAAAAATACTTTGAATTTCATCTTCATATCCGGTAGGGTCCGGTTTATAGTTGGCGGAGAAATTAATATTGTTGATCTGGAAGAAGTTAGGAATAACCAGGTCACCTGCAATATATAACTGATCCATTGAAGTATGATATATGGAAGCACCAACATTGGCTGTTAAATGAAAATCACCAAATGTTTTATCTATATTAGCCAGGAAATCGGCATATAAAGAACGTTCCTGACGCATGGCATCTTCAAAACCACCGCTTACACCACAGAATGTTGTTAATGTAGAAGCAGATTTTTCGTTTTTATTCCGGTAGTCGGAGTTGTCCAGATTGACACGACCGACAACATTGAGCCAATCTGTAGCCTGCCATTTCAAAGAAGCGTTCATCATATAACGTTTCTTGTTGGAAGTACGGTTGATGCGATTTTGTATCCAATATGGATTTTGTAATGACAAACTTGCATCACCATAAGGCCAATATTGTTCCATATAGCCGTAGTTAGTATTATAACGTTCATACAAACGAATTTCGTCAAAGTTGTCTCCACGAGGGAATAGATACAGTGATGGGAGAGGGTTATAATACTGTCCTTGAGAAACCATGTTTTTGTTGTTCTGAACGATATATTGTGCACCGATATCCAGAGTAAGTTTATCATTCAGGAAATGGGTGGTATTACGTGCCGTAAAATTATAACGGTTATAGGAGTTATTCGGAAGAATTCCACCGGAGTTAGTTGTAGAAGCAGAAAGATAGGTCTGGTTTTTGGTATTTCCTGTAGATAATGCTACCGAATTGATAACATTGGATCCTGTTTCAAAGAAGTCAGATGGGTTATATCGACGGTTTGCCAATTCTCCCCAGCTGAATAATCCGGAACTTGTACCATAACGGTTCTGCATATCCGGCATAATATATGCTTTAGAGAAAGTAGTACTGTTGGATACTGTTATGGTCGTTTTCTCTGTTTGGCCTTTTTTAGTAGTAATTAAAACAACACCGTTTGCCGCAGCAGAACCATATAATGCTGCCGCAGAAGGACCGGTCATCATACTAATACTAGCAATATCATCAGGATTTAAGTCAGCAACAGCATCTGATCCTCCCATTTCTCCAAATAATCCTTCGCCACCGCTTTTTCCTGTATTAAAAATAGGTACACCATCAATTACATACAATGCATTGTTATCTTTAGTCAGAGATTTCATACCACGCATAACAACACGTGTGGCACCACCAGCACCGGTTGCACCACTATTAATTTGAACACCGGCAACCTTTCCTGATAATGAATTCATAAAATTGGCGTCCTTAACAGCTGTCAATTCATCACCTTTTACCTCTTGTACATTATAACTTAACGCCTTGGTTGCACGCTTGATACCTAATGCAGTAACAACAACTTCATCCAATACTTGTGTATCTTCTCCTAAGGTTATTTTAAGAGGTTGGGCATTGGCAAGCGTGATTGTTTGGGAGGCATAACCGATATAGGATACTTCAAGTACATCACCTTTAGCTGCTTGTATTTTGAAATTTCCATCCATATCAGTGATAGTACCATTTGAAGTTCCTTTTACCAAAATACTAACTCCAATCAATGGTTCTCCTTTTGAATCAGTAACAGTACCACTTGCAGTAATTGGTGTTTTTTTCTGCTGCTCTTCTTTATTACTCTTCGCAGAAAGTACAATATGATTATCTACTATTGAAAAACTGACATTTACTCCTCTGAATAACTGATTCATTACATTATTCAAAGATTCTTTTGTTACCTTGATAGATATGACACGATTTATATCGACATCATTTGTGTTATAGACTACTGACATTGAAGTTTGTTTCTCAATTTCTTTCAAAGCAGTGTTCAAGGGTACTTTCGATAGATTAAGAGTGATCGTTCGTTCTTGCCCATAAGCTGAAGCAAAACACGAAACCAACAAAAGGAAGAATAACAAGTATGAAAACTTGTGTTTTATAATTTCTTTCATCTTATTCTTTTTAATTAGAAATAGTTTTTAGAGAATTTGTAATTAGAGGCGGTAAATGAGATTACCGTTTTCACACAAAGGTTTCATGTATCTCTGTTTCTCATAATTAATAAATTTAAAGGTTATACTTAAAATAAATTCCATAAGCGCTTATTCAATAGTAATACATTTTATGTTGTAACCTTACTAAACGAAGATAAGATTTTTTTCGAAAAAAATAGAATAGAAAGATTCCTAATTGAAAAATAAATACTCAAATATTTGATAAATAGAATCTTATGTACTTATTAAAATCAGGCTGATTTATTACATTTGCATACATTTTGCATACAATATATGTATGCTTTACCTATTGTATAGATATAAATATTCATTTTATGTTCAAATATTCAAAAGATGGAATTTCGGTTTTAACCATATTAGATACCAGAAGAGCAAAAAAGAGTGGACAGTTTCCTGTTAAAGTTCAAGTGGTATATAGAAGAAAGCAAAAATATTACTCAACTGGGAAGGAAGTGTCAAAAGAAGATTGGGCAAGGTTATTAAAAGTAAAAAGCCGGTTATTGGCAGAAATTCGATCAGATATAGAGAGTAGTTTTTCAACTATTAAGCAACAAGTTAATGAACTGATAACAAAAGGGGAATTTAGTATTGAAACATTAAGCGTCAGGTTAGGAAGGCAGATGAATGATATGACTTTACGCAGTGCTTTTCGCTTAAAAATGAAAGAACTGGAAGCCTATGAACAAGCAAACACTTACCTAAATTATCAAAGTGCTTTAAAAAGTTTAGAAGATTTCGGAGGTTCCACTATACCTTTGGAAAACATTACAATTGATTGGCTTAAACGTTGTGAAAAATTTTGGATATCAGAAGGTAAAAGCTATTCAAGCATAAGTATTTATTTCCGAGCTTTAAAGTGTGTCTTAAATCGTGCTGTACATGATGGTATTATAAAAGAATCATCTTTTCCTTTTGGAAAGAATAAATATGAAATTCCTGAAGGGTGTGGACGTAAATTAGCACTTACTCTTTCTGAAATAAAAAAAGTAATGTCCTATCAATGTGAAACAAAAGATATAGAAGAATTTAGGGATCTCTGGGTGTTTTCTTATTTATGTAATGGCATTAATTTTATGGATTTATTATTTCTTCAGTATTCAAATATTATGGATGGAGAAATATGCTTTGTACGCTCTAAGACATCTCGAACTACCAAACATAACAAAGAGATACATGCAATCATTACTCCTGAAATGTGGAATATTATTCAAAAATGGGGTAATCCAAGATTAAGCCCGCAAACGTATATTTTTAAATATGCTAGAGGAACTGAAGATGCCTTTGAAAAGATTAGATTGGTACGGCGTATTATAACCAAATGTAACAGAAGACTTAAAAAAATAGCCCAAGACATTGGAATTTTTCAGTTGACGACTTACACGGCAAGGCATTCTTTTGCTACAGTATTAAAACGTGGAGGTGCAAAAACCTCATATATTTCTGAAAGCTTGGGACACTCTAACTTATCTGTAACCGAGCACTATTTAGCATACTTTGAAAAAGAGGAAAGAATAAGGAATGCTCAATTATTGACTAACTTTAATCTCTAGATTAATACATTTGCATGCAAATTGTATGTACAATGAAAAATGGACCAATAATTGATATAGGATAAAAGTGAGTATAATATTAAAAAACGCATATTCAGATTACCTATAATTTAGAATATGCATCTTGTTATCAGGAGTGTTTCGAAAACCGCAGGGATTTCCACTTTAGCCAAACGTAATTCAAATAAAAAAAGGATGATATTATTGCAATTTATTCTTTTTATCGCCCGCGTAGTGATAGAATAATATCTAATATTGATAATATTAATCAAATGAAAAGATTCCGTTCTTTGTATTATCTGCACTAACTAGAAGAAAACAACTACTATAAAGCAAGTTATTATTATTCTTTAAATGATTTGTTAGGTTCCATTTAAAGAATCAAAATGTTCCACACCGAGAAACGAAGTGATTCTCGGTGTGGAACATTCCTGAAAAAACGTCTTTTATCGAATATTCATACCGCATATATGAATAAAAACAATTTAATTACTGCATATTCATGTGCAATCATACTAACTTTTTCTTTCATTCATTGATTTTGCTCAATTGTATTTAGCCTGATATCTTAAAAATAGAACATTTAATCTATTTATCTAACAAGCATTGGATCTAGAGAAAGTATATGAAACTGATTTTCTCCCAAGCAATCACGCTTACTAGTGCACAACCCTTGAAGGTTACTTTAGGAGAAGATACGCAGGTGTTGGACGAAGTAGTCGTTACTGCATTAGGTATTAAGCGCGCAACTAAAGCATTAAGCTATAATGTGCAAGAAGTAAAAGGTGATGAATTGACAACTGTAAAAAGTGCCAATTTTATGAACTCACTGGCTGGAAAGGTGGCTGGTGTTAATATCAATGCATCTTCATCCGGTGTTGGAGGGGCTACACGTGTAGTTATGCGTGGTACCAAATCTATATCTTCAGACAATAATGCTTTATATGTAATTGATGGTGTTCCTATTTTTAATACAAATAAAGGTGACACTAACGGACAATATTCAGCCCAACCGAGAGGAGAGGGTATATCTGATATCAATCCGGAAGATATTGAAAGCATGTCTGTATTAAGTGGACCTGCTGCTGCGGCCTTGTATGGCTCTAATGCAGCGTCTGGTGTAATTTTAATTACTACAAAGAAGGGAAAAGAAGGTAAGGCACGAATTATTATTTCTAATAATTCTACTTTTTCCAATCCTTTTATAATGCCTGAATTCCAAAATTCTTATATAAACCGCGCAGGTTCCTTTGCTTCATGGGGAGATAAAGCGTCTTCCCTTTTCGGAACTTATGAGCCAAAAGATTTTTTCAATACTGGTACTAATATCCAGAATAACGTTTCTTTATCTGTTGGTAATGAAAAGAATCAAACTTATCTGTCTGTAGGTACTACTAATGCAACTGGTATCATTCAAAATAGCAAATATGACCGTTACAATTTTACCTTCAGAAATACAACAAAATTCCTGAAGGATAAAATGACATTAGATGTGGGTTTTAGCTATATTATCCAAGAAGATCTTAATCTAATGGCACAAGGTGAATATTTCAATCCACTACCAGCCGTATATCTGTTCCCGCGTGGCGAAAACTTTGAAGCTGTGAGGATGTATAAAACGTATGACACAACTCGTAAGATAGATGTACAGAACTGGGGATGGGGTGATCCTGGATACAGTATGAAAAATAATCCATATTGGGTGGCTAATGAGATGAACCATGGCATGAAAAAACAACGTTACATGGCTAATGCTAGTTTAAAATATGAAATTTTGGATTGGCTTGATGTGACAGGGCGCGTTCGCATTGATAATGCAACCAATGATTATTCAGATAAAAGAAATGCTTCTACTGATCTTTACTTTACTAATAGTTCTATTTATGGATTCTATAAGTACTATAAAGCTGACGATAGACAGGCTTATGCAGACGTGATGGCTAATATTAATAAACGCTTTGGTGACTTAAGTTTAAGTGCTAATATTGGCGGTAGTTTTACTCAAACTTATTATGACGAAAGAGGATTCCAAGGTGGTTTGAAAGATATGTCTAATGTTTTTAGTCTATATAATATGACTACTACCTTGGATAAAGATACTTATCCTATAGAAAGTGGATATAAACAACGTACCAACTCTATTTTTGCTAGTGTGGAAATTGGCTGGAAGAGTATGTTATATATGACTTTAACCGGGCGTAATGATTGGGATTCAGCATTGATTAATACAGAACAATCATCTTTCTTTTATCCATCAATAGGACTTTCAGGAGTTATTTCCGAAATGGTGAAATTACCCAAAGCTATTACTTATTTGAAAGTACGCGGTTCATTTGCTTCAGTAGGTGCTCCTATTCCTAAGAATCTTTCTTCTAACAAAACGTATGAGTGGGACCCTGCGACTAGTCAATGGAAATTACAAACTTACCGTCCTTTGCCTAAACTTTATCCTGAACGTACAAATTCTTGGGAGGCTGGTTTGAATGCCAAATTCTTTAATAATAGTTTAAGTTTGGAAGTTACCTGGTATAAGGCTAATACTCGCAAACAAACATTCCAGGTTCCTTTGTCAGGAACCGCTGTATATGCGACTATGTATGCACAGTCTGGTAATATTGAGAATAAAGGTATGGAATTTTCTTTAGGGTATAATAAATCATGGGGAGATTTCTCATGGAATTCCAATTTGACTTTTAGTTTTAATAAAAATAAGATTGTAGAACTCTTGGATGATGCAGTGGATGATGAAGGTAATCACTATAGTTTGAATGAGATAGATAAAGGTGGTATTGGATCGGCTAAAGTTATTCTTCGTAAAGGAGGAAGCATGGGAGACATGTATGTCACTAATCGTTTGAAACGTGATAACGAAGGAAATGTATATATTGATAAAGCGAGCCAGAATGTAAAGAAAGAAGATATAAAGAATTCGGATGAGTTTATTCATATTGGCTCTGTATTGCCTAAAAGCAATTTAGGCTTTAGAAATGACTTCTCTTATAAAGGTATTAGCCTGGGATTTATGCTTGCTGCCCGCTTTGGAGGTATTGTTATTTCACCGACACAAGCTGTGATGGATCAGTTCGGAGTATCTAAGGTCACAGCTTTAGCACGTGATAATGAAGGTGTTCCTGTAAATAATGGAAAAGTGGATCCCCAGACTTATTATACAGAAGTGGGTGGAATAAGTGGATTGATGTCTAACTATGTATATAGTGCTACTAATGTTCGTTTACAAGAGTTATCGGTGGGCTATTCACTTCCAGCCAAATGGTTTAATAACAAATGTAATCTTAGTTTGTCAATAACAGGTCACAACTTGTGGATGATTTATAATAAAGCACCATTTGATCCGGAAGCTACCGCTTCTACTGGTACTTATTATCAAGGTGTTGATTACTTTATGCAACCAAGTTTGAGAAGTTGGGGATTTAATGTAAAAATACAGTTTTAACGATAAAAGAATAACCAAATGAAAATATATAAATTCATAACGCAGATTTCTATTGCAGGTTGTATGCTTGTTGGAACTCCAATGTTACAAGGATGCATGGATAATAGCTTGAATGATCCGTTGGGAAAAGTTTCGGAAGAAGAACTTGGACGAGATGGATTTGCTGCCAATGCTTTCTTCTTGACTTTATGTGATTATGCATATCCCATAGCTACTGAAAACATTTATAATACCAATGAATCCTTGATTGGTGACTGCTATGGACGTTATCAGGTAATGGCAACAGATAAGTTTAAAGGGGCAAATTTTGCTACATATAATGCACCCGAGAACTGGTTAAACTGGCAGTTTGCAGATGATAATGTAATGGTATTGACGTATGGTGCATGGAATAAAATAAAGAATGTAACCCAAGGGACAGGGGTTAACTTTGCATGGGCACAGATCCTAAGAATTGCGACAATGCATCGTATGCTTGATATGTATGGGGCACTTCCTTATTCCCAAATTTCAAGTGATAAACTTTCGACTCCTTACGATACAATGGAGGAAGCATATCATGCAATGTTTACTGATCTGACTGATGCAATTAATGTAATGACTGTTTATGTGACCGAAAATCCAAACAACAGAACGATGGCTAAGTATGATAAAGTTTATGACGGTGATTTTGAGAAATGGGTGAAATTTGCAAATTCACTGAAACTACGTATGGCCATTCGTATTCGTTTTGCAGATCGTGAATATGCCAGACAGATGGCGGAGGAAGCTATTAACCATTCTATAGGGGTAATTACTTCCAATGAAGATAACGCAACTTCTTTAGGCACTAAAAATCAATTGTATACGGTATTAGTGCAATGGCCTGACCAATGTGTCTCTGCCGATATTACATCTTATATGAAAGGATACAACGATCCACGTATGTCGAAATATTTTAAAAAGAAAACGAGCGATAAAGGAGATGATGATTATGTGGGTATGCGCGCAGGTTTGTCTTATGGTAATGATATTACCGGACCGACTTTCTCTAGAATAAATGTTGGAGAGATGGATCGTACTTTATGGATGAGTGCAGCTGAAACAGCTTTTAATAAAGCTGAAGCGGCAATGTTAGGATGGGATGTAAAAGGAGAAACGGTGAAAGATTTGTATGAATCAGCTATCAGACTTTCCTTTGCACAATGGGGAGTATCGGATGGTATTGACCAATACCTGAATGATGAATCAAGTACTCAGGCTGATTATGTAGATCCTAATGAGAATAAGGGGAATGAAAGTGCTATTAGTTCTATAACTATCAAATGGAAAGATGATGCTGGTGAGGAAGAAAAACTGGAAAGATTAATAACCCAAAAATGGATTGCAATATGGCCTTTGGGACAAGAAGCATGGAGCGAGTATCGTCGTACTGGGTATCCGCGTTTTTTCCCGTTATTGAATGGAAATGTAACCAATCTTCCTTCCGCTAATCGTATTCCGTTCCCACCATCGGAATATATTCGTAATGCTGCTAATGTAAATGCTGCTGTAAGTAAATTGGGTGGCGCTGATAATTATCAGACTAAGGTTTGGTGGCAGCGTAGGGATAAGTGAATAATAGTATAATCTATATTAATATAAATAGTATGAGAAAGATATTCTATTTTATAATGTTGTTATTTGGCATAACGGTTGCGAATACAGCGTGTGATGATTGGACAGACATGGAACCAAAATTCCAGGAAGATATGACTCAGTCGTCACTTCCGGAAGAATACTATGCCCAGCTTCGCGCTTATAAGAAAACAGATCATCCGGTTGCTTTCGGATGGTTTGGTAATTGGACCGGAAATGGAGCTACTTTAGAAAAATGTTTAGCCGGACTTCCTGATAGTGTGGATTTTGTTTCTATTTGGGGTAACTGGAGAAATTTGACAGAAGCGCAAACAAAAGATTTGCGTTATGTACAAAATGTAAAAGGGACTAAAGCTTTGATGTGTTTTATTGTTCAAAATATCGGTGACCAATTGACTCCCGAGGAATATAAAGATAATTATCTGGAATTCTGGGGATGGAATGAGAATAAGGAAGAAGCTATAAAGAAATATGCCCATGCAATATGTGATAGTATTGATAAATATGGATATGATGGCTTTGATATTGACTATGAGCCTAATTTTGGTCATCGAGGTAACATGAGTGGAAGTGATGAGAATATGTTGTTGTTCATTCAGACCTTGGGAGAAAGAATCGGACCAAAATCGGGTACAGACAGGCTATTAGTAATTGACGGTGAGCCACAAAGTATTGTATCGGAGTCAGGTCCTTATTTTAATTATTTTATAGTGCAGGCTTATGATTCTCCAGGAGATAATACTGGACGTGACAATTTGGATAGCCGTTTAAACTCTACAATAAGAAACTTCGATGGGCATTTGACTGCAGAAGAAGTTGCTAAGAAATATATTGTAACTGAAAACTTTGAAAAATGGGCTTTGTCTGGTGGGGCTGATTTCACTGATCGATATGGAAATAAAATGAAGTCATTGGAAGGTATGGCACGTTGGACACCTATTATTAACGGGAAAAAATGTGTAAAAGGAGGGGTCGGAACTTATCATATGGAGTATGAATATACAATTGATGGTACAGAAGAATCTTATCCTTATTTGCGTAATGCTATCCGCATTATGAATCCACCGGTAAAATAATAAATTTAAAGATATAATAATTATGAGATATCTGGTAAAAAATAAAAATACAATAATGTTCGCCTTTGCCATATTGCTTTGTGCAATTATAGCAAGTTGTGAAGATGCAAAGTATGATACTATCGGCAGTAGAATTTATTTAGCTGAATCCAGTAGTTTGTCTTATGAGTCCAAAAAGGTAACAGTAGCCGAAGAGGGTAGTGTTGTCACTGTGACTCCGCGGTCGGGACAAATTGCAACAGAAGATATAGAAGTTACTTTGGGACTAAGTCCGAAATCGTTGGAAGTATATAATACAAAAAGTGGTACGAACTATAAATCTATGCCGGAAGGTTCATATTCTTTTGATCAAAAGACAGTGGTTATAAAAAAAGGAGAATTAGTGGCTCCTACTGTTAAAGTAACAATTGATCCGTTGACAAAGGAAATGCTTGATTCTGGTGATAAATTTGCACTACCGGTTGCTATTACTGCTGTATCAGGTGGGCAACAAACTTTGGAAGGTGCAGATGTGATGATTTATATCATGGATCAGGTTATTATAACCTCTGCACCAGTGTTGACGGGTACAAAACCAATTACTATGGAAATGCGTCAGGATTATACAGTAACTCAATGGTCACTTGAAATGCGTATTAATATGAGCGAACTTGGGGATGGGGTGACTCCTGGAGTTGGTTATCCTGGTCCTCCTAGCTATCAGAATCAAGCAATATTTTCTGCAGGTCCAGGTAATGGTATCGCAGAAGATGGTGAAATTTATATCCGTTTTGGTGATGGCCCGATTCCTGGTAATATTTTGCAGATAAAAACACAAGGTACTCAAGTAAATGCTGCTACTAAGTTTAAAAATAATCAATGGTATCATTTAGCATTTGTTTGTGATGGAGTGAAATTGACTATTTATGTAAATGGAAATATTGATGCAACATTAGATCTTCCAAGAAAACCTTTGCGTCTTGTTAAGAATAGTTTTGGTATATGCAATGGTGATTGGATGGTTACAGATGCTATAGTTAGCGAAGTACGTTTTTGGACTACTGCTATTTCACAGTCGCAGATTCAGAATAATATGTTTGCGATAAATCCGGGTACGGATGGCTTGGAGGCTTATTGGAAATTGAATGAAGGGGCAGGAACCGAGTTTAAAGACGCAACTGGTCATGGAAATAAAGCCACGGCGCCTAATGGAGTTGTCAGATGGGTAGATGGCATTAGATCAGATGGTAAATAATATAATATTCAAATGATGTTATAAAAATAGAGCTATTAAATGTAGGATCGTTGACTACAGAAGGGGGATATTTGTTGCCAGTTACCATATCTTCTATAGAAGGTAATAACTTAGATGCACTTAGCTCTAACAGAGGAGTAGTTTATGTGAAAATTCAAAATATTCATGTCAATGTAGAGTCCGGGCAACCGGCTGAAGGTACTTTGATTGCCGATCGTTCTGGCTGGACTGTAAAAGTTGCCCCGACGACTCGTGGAGATGCTAAAAATCTAATTGATGGAACAAATTCTGATGTAGCTCGTGATGGAGGAGCAGAATATTGGCTAACTGTGGATATAGGTAAGGTGCAGACATTAACAGGAATAAGAAATAAGTGTTATGCTAGTAGTTATTCACCGACTGCAGTAGAAGTATTTACTTCAGGTGATGGAATAAAATGGAAATCTATCGGAACTGTAACTATTTCAAGAAGTGGCACACAATATATTAAGTTTTCGAAAGCTATTGAAACGCGTTATTTAAAGTATTATGTGAAACAAGGTCCCAATACGGTCAGCCTTACGGAATTTGACCTATATGCGAAATAATTAATAGGTTATTGAAAATTTTTAAGTCCCACTTTTTCGTATTTTCGGATAAAGTGGGACTTATTATATAAGTTAATAAATAAAAAAAGAAAAAGATTGATTGTTTAATAGTATCATATTGATTGTATTACTATTATATAATAACTTTTAATAGCAAGAAAAACATGAAATTATCTATTATTCTACGGTTCTGTTTATGGTTTATGGGAATTAGTATGGCGTTTCCGTCTCTCTCTCAAACTATGTTAGTAACTAATGGGAATACAAGTTCTAGGATCATTTTGAAAGAGAATAATCAAATATCGTGGACAGCTGCAAATTTGTTACAAACATTTATTCAAAAAGTAACCAGTTGTAAGCTGCCTGTTGTTATAAGTCAAACTCCTCGAAAAGGAGATATTCTCATTGGTGGTCAATCTCCAGCGGAAGTAACAGAGGATGGATTCTCTATTTCTACTCAAGATGGTATTCTAAAAATATCTGGTAAAGAAAACGGTGTTGTATATGGGGTTGTTACTTTATTGGAGCAATATTTGGGTATCGATTATTGGGGAGAGAATGAATATTCTCTTACCCCTTCAAAAACGGTGAACTTACCCTTCATTAATAAAGTCGAAAACCCGGGCTTTCGTTATCGTCAGACACAATGTTATGCTATCCATACAGACTCTATTTATAAGTGGTGGAATCGTTTAGAGGAACCGAATGAAGTGTTTGCTGCCGGTTATTGGGTGCATACTTTTGATAAGCTTCTGCCTTCATCCATTTATGGGAAAGAACATCCGGAATATTATTCTTACTTCAAAGGAAAACGCCACCCGGGAAAGGCCAGTCAGTGGTGTTTGAGTAATCCGGAGGTTTTTGAGATTGTTGCTCAACGTGTTGATTCTATTTTCAAAGCAAATCCAGATAAACATATCATGTCTGTAAGTCAGAATGATGGTAATTATACAAATTGTACGTGTGATGCTTGTAAGGCAATTGATGATTATGAAGGAGCATTATCAGGAAGTATCATCACTTTTCTGAATAAGTTGGCTGCCCGTTTTCCGGATAAAGAATTTTCCACATTGGCTTATCTATATACGATGAATCCTCCGAAACATGTGAAACCTTTGCCGAATGTGAATATTATGTTATGTGATATTGACTGTGACCGTGAAGTAACTTTGACGGAGAATGCTTCGGGAAAAAAGTTTGTGAAAGCCATGGAAGGATGGTCTAAGATTACCAATAATATTTTCGTGTGGGATTACGGTATTAACTTTGATAATTATCTGGCTCCATTTCCTAATTTCCATATTTTACAGGACAATATCCGTCTTTTCAAAAAGAATCATGCCACCATGCATTTCTCTCAAATAGCAGGGAGCAGGGGAGGAGATTTTGCAGAACTTCGCGCTTATTTAGTGTCAAAGTTAATGTGGAATCCAGAAGTTAATGTAGACTCATTGATGCAATATTTTCTGCATGGATATTATGGGGAAGCAGCGCCATATCTTTATCAGTACATAAAGATAATGGAAGGCGCATTAATTGGTAGTGGACAGAGGTTGTGGATATATGATTCACCTGTATCACATAAATATGGCATGTTAAAGCCTGCTTTGATGCGTCGTTATAATCATTTATTTGATTTGGCTGAAAAGGCTGTTGCAGCAGAACCCGATTTCTTAAAACGAGTTCAACGGGCACGTCTGCCAATTCAGTATTCAGAACTGGAGATTGCACGAACAGAGACAGAAAAAGATTTGGTAGATATTAATAAGAAGTTAGACCTTTTTGAGGAACGCGTGAAAGAGTTTCAAGTTCCTACATTGAATGAGCGTTCCAATTCACCGGTAGACTATTGCAAATTGTATCGCGAACGTTACATGCCGCAGAAAGAAAGAAGTTTAGCTTTGGGTGCAAAAGTTACTTATCTAATTCCTCCTACCGGAAAATATGCGGCATTAGGAAAGAACGCATTGGTTGACGGTTTGTTTGGTGGAGCAACCTTTGTTGATAGCTGGATTGGTTGGGAAGGAACCGATGGTGCATTTGTTATAGATTTGGGCGAAACAAAAGAGATACAAAGTGTGGAAACAGATTTTCTTCATCAAATAGGGGCCTGGATTCTTTTTCCTCTAAAGGTGGTTTATTCATATGCTGAAGACGGTGAGCATTATACACATTGGAAAACGATTGATTTACCGGAAGAACGTACCGGTGAGGTAAAATTCCGTGGAGTCAAGGCTGAATCAGCCGAACCGATAAAAACTCGTTATGTGAAAGTAGAAGTCACCGGAACGAAAGAATGTCCGACTTGGCATTATGGTGTAGGCCATCCTTCGTGGTTCTTTATAGACGAAGTGATAATAAAATAAAAAAAGTAGGGGGGAGACGTTAGTAGTTTCCCCCTTTTAGTTGTATTATATATAGATGAGTCAGAAAAATGTTTTTTTTCATCTATATACTATGATTTATGCAACAGAATAAAACTGCTTCTCAACGAAAAACTATTAACCCGGCTTGCTGGGTACCTACTGCTTATTTTGCAATGGGACTTCCCTTTATTGCTATTAATCTGGTTTCTGTTTTCATGTTTAAGGATCTTGGAATTTCGGATACGCAAATTGCATTCTGGACTTCTCTGATTATGATGCCTTGGACACTGAAATTTTTGTGGAGCCCTTTTCTTGAAATGTATCGGACGAAAAAATTCTTCGTATTGATTACAGAATTATTGAGTGGTGTATTGTTTGGAGTAGTAGCCTTTTCTTTGTTTTTCGATTACTTTTTCGCCATAAGTATCTCTACGATGGCAGTGATTGCTTTTAGTGGAGCAACGCACGATATTGCTTGTGATGGTGTATATATGGCTGAATTGAACAAAGAAGATCAGGCAAAATATATCGGAGTGCAGGGTGCTTTTTATAATGTAGCCAAATTGGTTGCTAATGGAGGATTAGTTGCTATGGCAGGAGCATTGGCAGAGCACTTCGGAGCAATAGAAGGTGCTTCGATAGATGCTAACAAAGGAGCATATTCATCTGCATGGATGATTATTTTCGGCGTAATTGCGGCAATAATGGTACTGATCGGTATTTATCATATAAAAATGTTACCTTCTACACAGGTTCCGTCAACAACAAAGAAAACTGCATCGGAGGTTGGGCACGAATTGGTAGCAGTCATTGCTAACTTCTTTACTAAAAAGCATATTCTTTATTA
>OGZZ01001221.1_pt1 | contig 18833 bp, 15 predicted proteins | sample 1577021 | NCBI WGS metagenome assembly OGZZ01 (sample SAMEA3541526, study PRJEB24748) | human gut metagenome | biome: human gut; feature: human-associated habitat; material: faeces | place: China | collected 2012
AGTACCATCAGAGGGAGAGGGACTTCGCCTTGTGAAAAAGAGCCTGGCTTATCTTATAAAAACAGGGCATATCTGGCTGGTTCCCAAGCTGGCAGGGCAAAGTGGCTTCAAATATATGGGATATTTTCTTGGAAAAAGATATAAAAAGCTGCCGAAAAAGGTGATTTTGTTTTGTACTATGAACCGTGAATATTGGAAAAACGAGTAACTGTTCAGTGTTTTTACAGTTATGCACTTCGTGAACAGGGACTGTGGCTATGAAAGGTGACACTTTTTTTCGTGTCACCTTTTCTTAATGAATCTATCACATTTTCAACACAATTGCTTGCTAAACTTGTATCATAAATAAAAGAAAATGTTACAGAATGCTGCAGATTCCAACGTGAACAGCAGCATTGTTTATGAACATAGAAGGGAGCAGAAAATGAGTGATGAATGGAATTGGGGACAGGAGCCAGAGAAAACGGATGGCAGCTCCCAACAGCCAGAGAATACAGATGAATCCGGATCGGCTGCATCGGATCAGCGCCCCGGTGGGCGGGCAGACAGTGCAGCACCAGCGCGTCCGGCTTTGCATTTTCCAGCAGACGGCCGGTGAGCTGGAAGCCCACAAAATCCCGCAGACGCTGCTCGCTCTCGGCGGTGCCGGGGGCGGTGGTGTTCCACGCGGCGGTAGCTACGATGTCCGCATCCCGCAGGCCCTCGGCGGGGTCGGTGGTCAGGTGGAAGGCGCTGCCGTAGCGCTGCGCAAACATCAGCACATCCGCTGCCGGTCGGTAGCCCGGAGGACAGACGCAGGATACCTGCATCCCCGCCAAAAGGCCGCCCACGATCAGGCTGTTGGCCATGTTGCTGCCGTCGCCCACAAAGCAGAGCTTCAGCCCTGCCAGCGTGCCCCGGCGCTCCCGAATGGTCATCAGGTCAGCCAGCACCTGACAGGGGTGTGCGTAGTCGGTAAGGCCGTTGATCACCGGAATGCCGGAAAGCTCGGCCAGTTCCTCCAAGTCCCGCTGGCGGTAGGTGCGCCAGACGGCGCAGTCGTAGTAGCGCCCCAGCACCCGGGCGGTGTCCCGCAAAGGCTCGCCCCGCCCGGCCTGTAATTCGGCGGTATTCATGTAGTTGCCAAGGCCGCCCATCTGGTACACACCCACCTCAAAGCTAGTGCGGGTGCGGGTGGACGCTTTGGAAAACAGGAGCGCCACGCTTTTGCCCGCCAGCAGCGGCTCGGTGCGGCCCGCCTTGCAGTCCGCCTTCAGCTGGTCTGCCACATCCAGAATGTGGGTCAGCTCGGCGGGGGAAAGGTCGCTCATTTTCAGCAGATTTTTCATGCCTGCTCCTTCGGAGCCGTCGGCTCCATCGTGCCCAGCACCTCGGCCAGCACCTCCAGCGCCATGTCTACCTCGTGCTCCGAGACGGTCAGCGGCGGCAGCAGACGCAGCCGGGTCTTTGCGGTAAGCACCAGCAGGCCCTTTTCACGGCAGGCAGCCAGCACATCCGCAGCCTGCACATCAAAGAATTCGATACCCACCATCAGGCCGATGCCGGAAATGTTCTTGACGTGGGGCAGCTTTGCCAAGCCGGTGCGCAGCTGTACGGCGCGCTCGCTGACCTGTGCAAGGAAGCTCTGGTCCAGACGGTCTACCACCACGTTGGCACCGGCGCATACCACCGGGTTGCCGCCAAAGGTGGAGCCGTGGGTGCCGGGGCCCATGCCCTCGGCTACCTTTTCATTCATCAGCACCGCGCCGATGGGCAAGCCGCCGCCCAGCCCCTTGGCAAGGGTGACGATATCTGGCTTGAGGTTATAGTGCTCACAGCACAGGAAGGTGCCGGTGCGGCCTACGCCGGTCTGCACTTCGTCCACGATGAGCACAAGGTCTTTTTCGTCGCACAAAGCGCGCACGGCCTGTACATAGTCCGGGTCCAGCGCCATCACGCCGCCCTCGCCCTGAATCAGTTCCATCATCACGGCGCAGGTGTGGCGGTCTACCAGTTCCTGCAGCGCTTCGATATCCCCCGCCGGGACGTACTGGAAGCCCTCGTTGAAGGGGCCGAAGTAGTTGTGGAACACCTCCTGCCCGGTGGCGGTCAGGGTGGCAAGGGTGCGGCCATGGAAGCTGTTGACCAGCGTGATAACGTTGTAGCGGTCCTTGCCGTAATGGTCTACGCTGTACTTGCGGGCGGCCTTGATGGCGCCCTCGTTGGCTTCAGCACCGGAATTGCCAAAGAAAACCTTGCTCATGCCGGTGCGCTTGCACAGCTTTTTCGCCAGCTTGCCGCAGGGTGCAGTGTAGTACAGGTTGGAGGTGTGCTGCAATTTGTGTGCCTGCTGGGACACGGCTTCTGCCCATGCAAGGTCGCAGTAGCCAAGGCTGTTCACCCCGATGCCGCTGGTGAAGTCCAGATACTTCTGTCCCTCCGGGCCCTCGGCGTACAGCCCGTGGCCTTTTTCCAGCACGACGGGGTTGCGGTTATAGGTGTGCAGGACGTACTCGTTGTCCCGCTTGATGACTTTTTCAGAATCCATAGGTGTACCTCCTGTGAATAGAAGTTCCGCGCATGCGCCGCTCCCCCGGAGGGAGCGTTTTTTCTATTATAATACTGCTTTTTCGCTTGCGCAATCTTTTTATTCGCGGTGGCTGCGGCGGTAGAAGCGGGTACCGGAGCCGCGGTCGGAGAACAGTTCCAGCAGGATGGAGTGCGGCACACGGCCATCAATGATAACAGCCTCGTGCACGCCCTGATAGATGGCATCCGCCATGCCGCCGATCTTGGGGATCATGCCGCCCGCAATGATGCCGGCGGACTTGTAGCCCTCGATCTCGGTCACCTCCACCTCGGGGATGAGGGTGGTCTCGTCCTCCTTATCCCGCAGCAGGCCTGCAATATCGGTCATGGACACCAGCTTTTCGGCCTTGAGGGCAATGGCGATCTGGGCAGCGGCGGTGTCCGCGTTGACGTTATACGCCTGCCCAAGGTCATCCATGCCCACGGTGGCGATGACCGGGATAAAGCCGCCGTCCAGCAGGCTTTCGATCAGGGTGGCGTCCACATGGACGATCTCGCCCACATGACCCAGCTGGGGGTCCAGCTCGGTGCAGCGGAGCATCTGTCCGTCCATGCCGCACAGACCCACGCCGCGCCCGCGCAGCTTTGCCACAAGGTCCTTGTTCACCTTACCTGCCAGCACCTGCTGCACGATCTCCATGGTGGCATCGTCCGTCACCCGCAGACCGTTTGCAAAGTGGCTCTCTACGCCCACCTTCTTGAGCATCTCGTTGATGGCGGGGCCGCCGCCGTGCACCAGCACCACCCGCACGCCCAGCAGCGTCAGAGTGACAAGGTCGTTCATCACGGCGTTTTTCAGCGTCTCGTTGATCATGGCGTTGCCGCCGTATTTGATGACCATGGTTCTGCCATGGTATTTCTGGATATAAGGGGTGGCCTCCGAAAAAAGCCGCGCCATTTCTTCGTTTTTCATCTGTTCCGCGCTCCTGTCAGGTTCTGTAATCGCCGTTGATCTTCACATAGTCGTAGGTCAGGTCACAGCCCCACGCCTTGGCGCTTGCCTCGCCGGTGCCCATATCCACCTTGACCAGAATATCGTGCTCTGCCAGCACCTTGGCGGCTTCATCCTCGCTGTACGGGTGGTAGGCGGCGTTCTCGCACACATACACCTCGCCCGCCTTGCTGGAAAGCCAGACGCAGACCTTATCAATGGAGAAGTCCCCGGGGGTGTAGCCGATAGCGCACAGGATGCGTCCCCAGTTGGCATCGCGGCCAAAGACCGCCGCCTTAAACAGGTTGGAGCAGACCACGCTGCGGCTGACGGCGCGGGCGGTCTTCAGGTCGGGCGCGTGGGTCACTTCGCAGGTAATGAGGTGGGTTGCACCCTCGCCGTCTCCGGCGTGCTCGGCGCACATGTGCTCTGCAATGGCGGTCAGCGCTGCCACAAAAGCGGCGTAATCAGCGTTTTCCTCGCAGATCTCCGGGTTGCCCGCCAGACCGGACGCCATGATGATCAGAGTATCGTTGGTGGAGGTATCCAGATCCACGCTCATCTGGTTATAGGTGCCGGGCACAACGGTCTTGAGTGCCTTTTCCAGCAGCGCGGGCGAGACGGCGGCGTCGGTGGTGTAGAACGCCAGCATGGTAGCCATGTTGGGGGCGATCATGCCGCTGCCCTTGCCGATGGCACCCACGGTGCACACCTTGCCGCCCAGCTCGAACTGGATGGCGTACTCCTTTTTATGGGTGTCGGTGGTCATGATGGCGGTGGCAGCGTCCGTGCTGCCCTGCGCGGTGGCAGCCAGCTTTTCCGCTGCCGCCGGGATGCCCCGGGCAAAGGGGTCGATGACCATGGGCTGACCAATGACGCCGGTGGAGGCGGGCAGAACGTCCTTTTCGTCAATGTTCAGCGCTTTGCCTACCAGTGCACAGCACTCCTCGGCCAGTGCCACGCCGTTGGCGGCGCAGGTATTGGCGTTGCCGCTGTTTACCACGATGGCCTGTGCGTAGCCATCGGCCAGATGGGCGCGGTCCACCTTGATGGGCGCACCGCAGACCTTGTTGGTGGTGTACACGCCCGCAGCAGCGCAGCGCACCTCGGCCTTGATGAGCGCCAGATCGTATTTTTCGCTGTGATTTGCCCGGATGCCGCAATGGACACCGGCGGCGGCAAAGCCCTTGGGCGCGCAGATGCCGCCCGCAACTTCCTTATACTGCATTTTACTTCCCCCATCGTTCAGCATACGCCCTCATCAGTCACCTTCGGTGACAGCTTCTGCCGGGTACGCTGATTCTTTTTCATCAGCACCCTCTTATAAAGCCTTCCCCCAGACGGGGGAAGGTGTCATTGCGCCAGCAATGACGGATGAGGGTGCATTGTTATTCCAACCCTTTGGTCTCTTCCAGACCCAGCATCAGGTTCATGCACTGGACGGCGGCACCGGAGGAGCCCTTGCCCAGATTATCAAACAGCGAGACCAGCATCATCTGGTCTCCCGCGGCGTTCACGGTCAGGTACAGTTCCATGCGGTCGGTGCCCGCCATGGCGTTGGAGTACAGACCGTTTTCCGGCAGCGGCTCGTTCAGCCCGTGCACCTTCACGGTGGCGGCGTCCTTGTAGTAATCCGCAAGGGCGGCAGCCACTGCCTCGGCGGTAGTGCCCGCAAGAGTAAGATCCAGCGGCACCAGCACCTGCATGCCGCAGTAGTAGTCGCACACCACCGGCACGAACATCGGCGTGTGCGCAAGGCCGCTGATCTTCTGCATCTCCGGCAGGTGCTTGTGGCCAAGACTCAGGCCGTAGCTCTTGGGCGCATCCAGCTTGCTGTGCGCCGGGCGGTCGGGGCTTTCGTAGTCCGCGATCATCTTTTTGCCGCCGCCGGAGTAGCCGGAGATGCCGGTGCAGCTGAAGGGGTAGCTTTGCGCCACCAGCCCCAGCTCCACCAGCGGGCGGGCGATGCTGATAAAGCCGCTGGCATAGCAGCCGGGCACTGCCACGCGGTAAGAGTTCTGAATTTTTTCCTTCTGTCCCTTCAGCTCCGGGAAGCCGTAGTCCCATGCGGCATCGGTGCGGAAGGCGGTGGAGGTGTCCAGCACCTTCACGTCCGGGCGCAGCAGGGGCATGACCTCTTTAGAAGCCGCATCCGGCAGGCAGAGGAAGGCAAGGTCGGCAGAATTGATGACCTTTGCCCTCTCGTGCACGTCCTTGCGCCCTTCGGCAGAGATGGACAGCAGCTCGATCTCCGGGCGGGATGCCAGACGGTCGGCGATGCGCAGGCCGGTGGTGCCGGAAGAGCCATCAATAAATACCTTTACCTTCATGCGTTTTCCTCCTCCCATGCGTCCAGCCGCGCCGTTGCCAGCGCGATCTGCTTTTCTACGCTGGCGGCGCTGGGGCCGCCGTAGCTGGTGCGTCCCTCGCAGCAGTGCACAAGGTCGATGGCATCATAAATATCGGCCCCGAACAGCGGGCTGTAACTCTGGAACTGGGTCAGGGTCAGCTCCTCCAGCGTTTTGTCGGCGGCAATGCAGTCCGATACCATGCAGCCGGTCAGCTTGTAGGCATCCCGGAAGGGCATCCCCTTCTTGGTCAGGTAGTCGGCGCAGTCGGTGGCGTTGATAAAGCCCTTTGCGGCGGCGCGGCGCATATTGGCAGGCAGGGTCTTCATGGTGTCCAGCATGGGGGTGATGGTCTTGAGGCAGAGTTCCAAGGTGTCCACTGCATCAAAGATGGCTTCCTTGTCCTCCTGCATATCCTTGTTGTAGGCCAGCGGCAGACCCTTCATCATCACCAGCAGGGTGTTCAGGTCGCCGTACACGCGGCCGGTCTTGCCGCGGATCAGCTCCGTGACATCCGGGTTCTTCTTCTGAGGCATAATGGACGAGCCGGTGGTAAAGGCATCGTCCAGTTCAATGAACTTGAACTCCCAGCTGCACCACAGGATGATCTCCTCCGAAAGGCGGGACAGGTGCATCATGCAGATGGAGATGGCGCTTGCCAGCTCGATGCAGAAATCACGGTCGGACACGCCGTCCAGACTGTTGGCGCAGGGGGCGGCGAAGCCCAGCTTTTCGGCGGTGAAATCCCGGTCCAGCGGGTAGGTGGTGCCCGCCAGTGCGCCAGAGCCCAGCGGGCACTGGCTGTCCATGCGGGCGGTGGCGTCCGCAAAGCGGTCGAGGTCGCGCAGCAGCATGGAGGCGTAGGCCATCAGCGCGTGGCCGAAGGTGATGGGCTGGGCGCGCTGTAAATGGGTGTAGCCGGGCATGACGGAGGCAGTGTTCTCTGCCGCCTTTTTGCACAGCACCCGCACCAGCTCCACGATGTAGGCCTGCAAAGTCTTGCTGTAATCCCGCAAAGTCAGGCGGATATCCAGCGCCACCTGATCGTTGCGGCTGCGGCCGGTGTGCAGCCGCTTGCCCGCATCCCCGATACGGGCGGTCAGGGTCTGCTCCACAAAGGTGTGCACGTCCTCGGCGGCGGGATCAATAGTCAGCGCACCGCTGGACAGGTCGTCCGCGATGGAAGCCAGGCCGCTGAGGATATCCGCACAGTCCTGCTCCGAGATGATGCCCTGCCGTGCCAGCATGGCGGCATGGACGCCGCTGCCGCGCATATCCTGCGCGATCATCCGCTGGTCGAAGCGGATGGAGGAGTTGAAGTCGTTGACGCGGCTGTCCACCGCCTTGGAAAACCGACCCTTCCAGAGTTGTTCTGCCATAATATAAACTCCTTATAAAAACGGCAAAGCCGCCGCAGGGGAAAACGCTCCTGCGGCGGTGCCGCCGGCAACGATGCCGGTGTGAGAACCCGCGTGTGAAAGTGTGAAAACACACGCAGTCGAAAATGTTGCGATTACTTGACCTCCGGCCAGTTCTTGGACAGCTTTGCGCGCTCCTTGATGGACAGACCGAACAGGTTGATGAAGCCTGCGGCATCGGCCTGATTGTAGTCCTCGTCCTCACCGAAGGAAGCGGTCTGCTCGTCGTACAGGGTGTACGGAGAGGTGACGCCGGCGTTGATCATGTTGCCCTTGTAGAGCTTCAGCTTCACATCGCCGGTCACGGTCTTTTCCAGACTATTGGCAAAGGCATCCAGTGCCTCGCGCAGCGGGGTGAACCACTGGCCGTTGTACACGATGTCGGCATACTTCTGTGCCAGCTGTGCCTTGAAGTGAGCGCTTTCCTTGTCCAGCGTGATGGTCTCCAGCACGTCGATGGCCTTGTACAGGATGGCGCCGCCGGGAGTCTCGTACACGCCGCGGCTCTTCATGCCCACCAGACGGTTCTCCACGATGTCCAGCAGACCAATGCCGTTTGCGCCGCCCAGCTTATTCAGGTACTCCACCAGCTCCACAGCGCCCATCTCCTTGCCGTCCACGGCGGTGGGAACGCCCTTTTCAAAGTGGATGGTCACATAGGTGGGCACATCGGGTGCCTGCTCGGGGCTGACGCCCAGCTCCAGGAAGCCGGGCTTATTGTACTGGGGCTCGTTGGCGGGGTTCTCCAGATCCAGACCCTCGTGGCTCAGATGCCACAGGTTCTTGTCCTTGGAGTAGTTGGTCTCGCGGTTGATCTTCAGGGGGATGTGGTGCGCCTCGGCGTAGTCGATCTCCTCGTCACGGCTCTTGATGTCCCACTCACGCCACGGAGCGATGATGGCCATATCCGGGCACAGTGCCTTGAGGGTCAGCTCAAAACGCACCTGATCGTTGCCCTTGCCGGTGCAGCCGTGGCAGATGGCATCTGCGCCCTCCTTGATGGCGATGTCTGCCAGTGCCTTGGCGATGCACGGACGTGCAAAGCTGGTGCCCAGCAGGTAGTCCTCGTACTTTGCGCCGAACTTCAGGGTGGGGAAGATGTAGTTCTCCACAAAGTCCTTCTTCAGGTCCAGCACATACAGCTTGGAAGCGCCGGTGGCCTTGGCCTTCTCTTCCAGACCGTCCAGCTCGGTGCCCTGGCCCACATCACCGGAAACGGCGATGACCTCGCAGTTGTTGTAGTTTTCCTTCAGCCAGGGAATGATGATGGAGGTGTCCAGACCGCCGGAGTATGCCAGAACGACTTTTTTGATGTTTTCCTTTTTCATGATGATTGCTCCTTTATAAAAATACACTTTTGTTCCCTGATGCAAGCATCCTTCCTGCACCCTCTATCTGCGGTTTGCTTTGGATGGTTTTATTATACGCCGTGCTGCTTTTTCGTCAATGACAAAAACCGCCAAACCTTGGGCGGCTTTGCACGGCGTTTTGGTTCAATTTGCATTTTTATGCAGCTTTAAGAGAATATATTCGCATATTATGCAATGCAGGTGTATATTCTCATGCAGTCTGCCGGGGGTCCCTGCCGGGCCTTTTGGGCAGGCCGCCCAAAACGCAGACGAGCGCCGCCGGGCAGTGTGCCGGGCGGCGCTCAGGGTAAGTTCCGTTTCAGGGGTCGGTGCCGCCGTCGGCGTGACGGAGAGGGCAAGGCTCCCTCATTGAGGGAGCTGGCAAAGCCGTCAGGCTTTGACGGAAGGAGTTTCTTCAGCACACAAAAAGGGAGCGGCTCCCGTTTTTGGGAGCCGCTCCTTGCGGTCATATCAGGGGTATTTGTTGCACAGGGCCTTAGTACAGGGGCTTCCAGGCCAGAGCCACGATGGACTGGCTGTAAGCGGTGAACTCCAGGCCGTTCTTATCGTAGGTATCCATCCGCACCGGGGTGACGATGATGTCACCAGCCTTGCGGAACCGGCCATCGGCAGTGCACATCTGCACCAGGTAGTACTCCTGTGCCATCTGGCCCTTGGTGGCCTGGGGCAGGGTGAGCTTGCAGGTAACGCCATCCTCCGGGTAGCGGTCGTTGGGCAGCACGCCGATGCTGCTGTTGACCTGCACCGTAAAGTGCTCGGCCTGGATGGGGCTGAAGCCAGCCTTTACCAGGGCAGCATCCAGGGCGGCATTGGCAGCGTCCACGCTGTCAAAACCGGCAGCCTTGGCGTCGGCCTCGGTGGTAGCGGCACGGCTGAACCAGGTATCAATGGTGGGGTCCAGCATGGGGATGACTTCCTGAGCCTGGAGCACGACACCGCAGACGCCGCAGTGGCTGCCCTCGGTCAGGCCGTCGGTGGTCTCGGTGGGAGCCACAGCGGGGTCGGTCACCGGAGCATGGCCGGTTGCGTCGATGTCCGCCTTTTCGGTGATCTTACCGCACTTCTTGCAGATCTTGCCCTTCTGGCCCTTCTCGGTGCAGGTGGGGTTCTTCAGGATCTCGAAATCACCATACTCGTGCTTACCGCAGGTGAACTGCTTGATAAAGGAATCAATGAGGTCGGTGACCTGGCCGCCCAAATCATTGACCTTGTTCTGGACAATGTTGTTGACCTTGTTGCCCACCTTATCGCTGACCCAGTCTCCCAGCTTGCCGGGCAGGAACTTGTGGACGGTATCGTCCACCTTGTTATCGGCGATATTGCCGGCACTGCTGCCCAGCTCGTCGATCTTATTGGCCACCAGGCCGCTGATGGGCAGCAGGTTGGCCTGCAGACGGTCCAGCACCTTCTGGTCGGACCAGCCCTGGCTGACCCCCTTAGAGGCCTCGTCGGCAGCCGTCTTGACCTGGGCACGGACGCTGTTCATAAAGGTGGGGTCGTTGACCAGCTGCTTTTTGACCTCGGCCCGGACCTCCTCCACGGTGGAGGCACCCAGCTTGGTCTTCAGCAGCATGGCGTATTTCTTATCCTTCATGACCTCGTCCAGGGCCAGCTCCACAGCGTCGTCCACCAGGGCGTCGGTCAGGGTATTCCAGCCCTCGTCACTTTTCGCCACGTCGCTGACCAGCTGCAGCACCATGTTCTTCACATCCGGCATACTGTCGGTGGTCTTTTTCTCGTCGTCCTTTGCGGTGAGGTTATAAATGGCATCGTACACCGTATTGTAGATCAGCTTTTTGATGCCGGTCTCCGGTGCGGTGCTGGCAGGCACATCGGTAGCCAGCTTGTTCACCAGGCTGGTAATGGTCTCCTGGGACAGGAAGCTGTCGTCCAGGCTACCCTTCAGGCTGTCAATGGTAGTATCCAGAGGCTTCAGGATGTTTTCCAGGTCCTTCGGGTCGATACTCACATCCTTGTTCAGCTTGCCTACACTGATCTTCATACTGGACAGCTCGCTCTTTACCGTAGCAGAGATCTGGTCCAGGGCCGCAATGGCTTCTTTCTTGGTCTTGGCCTGCTTTACTGCCTCCTGGGCAGCCTTCAGGGCGTCGTCGATGATCTGGTTGGCACGCTCGTCAGCGGTCATGTCGTCCACCTTCACAGTGTCCATGGCCCCCTGGGTAGTCTTATCTACCACCACGTCCTTGTCGAGTGCGCCAAATTCCTTGGTAGTGCCGCAGCCATAGTCGCAGGTGCTCTTGTACTTGGTGGGAACGCCCAGAATCTCATCGAGGCCCTTATAAGTGGTGTACTTGTGGGGCAGGGGGTTGCCGCCGGGGCCAAAGTTGGCCCGGTCTTCCGTGTCCGTAGCGGTGCAGCCCTCCCGGGTGCAGTGGGCCGTCTCGGTCTGCTGCTGGCAGCCGGGCTTGTCGTCGTCTACATACTTGCCCCAGACATGGCCCAGGGCAGGATGCTCTTTTGCATAGGTCTCGTCAAAGTTCTTCTGGCCGCAGCCATCCCGTTTGCAGACCTGATACCGCTGGCCAGGGGTGGTGCAGGTGGGAGCTTCAATGACCCACTCTGCGCCCTCAAAATCATGGCCCAGGGCAGGGTAGGCTTCTGCATAGCCTTCCTCTACCACCTTGTGGTTGCAGCCGCTGCGCTGGCAGACCTTGTACTTTTCTCCGGCAGTGGTGCAGGTAGCCTTCACCACGATCCAGTCGCTCATATCGTGGCCCAGGGCAGAGACGAAATCATCTTTTTTTGTTGCCGTGCAGCCGATCCCGAAGATGTTATACTCACACTTGTAAACGGTATATCCCTGCTCCGTGCAAGTAGGGGCAACTGTTTTTTCTTTCTTCCATTTATGCTTATGTCCCTTTAACAAGGCAGCCTCGTCTACAGCCCAATCCTCGTCCAGTTCCGGCAGAGCAGCGGCCTCGTCCTCCTCTGCCACCTCCCGGTCCTCAGACAGCTCCGGCAGGGCAACAGCCTCGTCCTCCTCTGCCACCTCCCGGTCCTCAGACAGTTCCGGCAGGGCAGCAGCTTCGTCAGCCTCCGTGTCGGTTTCCTGCTGCTCGGTCTGGGCCGCCGGGGTCTGCACCTCGTCGGCGTCCGCCGCCAGCACGGGAGCCGCCGTGGACAGGGCAAGGCCAACGGCCAGCACCAGAGCGGCCGCACGTCTGCCCAGTTTGTTGATTTTTCTCACGTTCCATCCTCCTTTAATTGTTGCAGGGTGTCAGGCTTTGCCTGCCGCCCCTGAAAACAGACACGTTCACACTTTATGTCTATCACAATTCTAACAAAACTGCAACATAAATCAAGCCAAAAGGCAATATTGCGTCCAGAATTTACAATTTTGGACGGGATTTAACCGGCACTGCCCGCGCCGTGCTCCGCAAAGGGGCGTCCGGCGGCCTGCCACGCCGTGCACAAAAGCTCCTTTTGCGCCTTGGGCAGCTTTTTGAGGGCGGCTTCCCGGCGCAGGGCGGCACAGCGGTCGGCGCAGCGTTCCAGATAGGCAAAGCCCTCGGCCCCGTGGGCGCGGGTGTAGCGCGCGCCCCTGCCGCTGCGGTGGGCCCGCAGGCGGGCGGCGGGGTCGTTGGTCCAGCCGGTGTACAGCTGGCCGCCGGTGCAGCGCACCATATACACAAACGCGGCCTTGGGCCGCGCCGTGCGGTCAGATGCGGCCATTGTTGCGCAGCACCTGACGGCAGGCGGCAATGGCGGTCTCCTTGTCCTTGGCCGTGATGAGGAAGCGGCTTGCGTGGCAGAAGCTGATGCCGGGGATGCCGCTCTTCTGCTCGATGACCTCCTGCGGCTGGCCGGCCCAGCTCTGGGGGAAGGGCAGCTTGGAGCGCTTGGTCTTGTGGTCGGTCACGCACTGGGCGCTCCACCCGCCGCGCTGGCTGGGGTACACCACAAACAGGGCGTCGGTCTTGTACAGGCCGTTTTTCCACGGCAGATAGCAGGGCAGCACCACGATGCCGTCGCGGGAGTTCCGGTAGGCCTGCTGCACCTTTTCGTCGGCACGGTTCACGGCGTTGGCGGCGTCGATCTGGTGTTCCAGGATCTGCTTTGCCACCGCCACAGCCTGGAAAAAGCAGGCGTCCTGATCCTCCTTGGAGTCCCACACGGGGTTGAAGAAGCCGATGGCGTCACACAGACTGTTCTGCTCGCCGGTGTTGTCGTTCAGATCCAGCGGCTGGATGAAGTTCTCGTCGATGAGCCGGGCCTGCCGCTCACCCACAAGGCCGGGGCCCAGCACCCGCCACAGCAGGCCGAAGGCCGCGTAGGGCACGCCGTTGGCGCGGTACTCCCGCGGCTCCTGATGGTGGTCGAACATGCCAAAGCCGATGTCGTACACGATGCCGTCAAAGTCATCGGGCACGGTAAAGCCGCGGGTGATCTTGATGTCCGGCCGCAGGATCTGCAGCAGGGCCGTGGCAAACACATCGTCGGCGTGGAACTTGCCGGCATGGGTAAAGCCGTTTGCAGGAATTTTCATAGATGATACCTCATTTTTTGTTTTTTCCGGTCCAGTATACCACACTTTGGCGCAGGGGACAACAAAGCCCGCCGCCGGAGTTTCCCCGGAGGCGGGCTGCTTTTTGCCGTTTATGCGGGAATTACTTGCGTGCCTTGCGGGCGGGCTTGGCGGCGGTGGGCTTTGCGGCAGGAGCAGCTGGGGCGGCGTCGGGCTCCCCCAGAGCCAGCACCTGTGCCAGCTCGGCCTGTGCGGCGGCGTTGGTGTCGTCGGTCACGGCCAGCACGTCCGAGTAGAACTGCTCCATCCCCTCGCGGGTGGAGAAGTTCGCCACATACATCTGGTTGCCCATGGCACCGGACAGTGCGTCGGGGATGCGGTCCACCATGCGCATGTTGTCCTGATACTTCTGCATGATCTGCTCGTGGCTGTACACAAAGTGTTTGCCGTCGCGGCGGCCGGCAAAGGCGCAGTAGAAGTGCTCGCCCACCGGCAGATCGGTACCGCCAAAGGCGATCATATCGGCCCAGATCTTGTACACGTTGGTGGAGCGGGCAAAGTTGATCATATCCGGGGTAAAGCCGCCGCAGGGGCGCATGTTGACTTCCAGTGCCACGATCTGGCCCTTTTTGCCCATGCTGGCCTGATCCTCGGTCATGCGGAAGAACTCAAAGTGGACAAAGCGGCTCTTCACCCCAAAGCTCTTGACGGCGGCACGGCCGGCGGCGCGGGTGTCCTCGGGCAGATCCTTGATGATGTAGTAGATGGAGTTGTCGTCGTTGTTCACGATATCCATGATGGACATGGGGCTGACGTTGCCCGCCTCAAAGATGGGGTTGCCGCTGCCGTCGATGATGGCGTCGTAGCTGTTCACCTCGGCGCGCACGAACTCTTCCATGATGTAGGCAACATCCGGGTGCTCCTTGGCCCTGTAGGCCAGGAAGGCCTCCAGCTCGGCGTCGCTGGCCAGCCTGTGGGTATCGGAAGCGCCCACACCGTTGTCCGGCTTGACCACCACCGGGTAGCCCACTTCCTCCACGAACTTCTTGCAGCCTGCCAGGTCGTCCACCATGTGATAGCGGGCGGTGGCGATGCCGGCCTTCTGGTAACACTCCTTCATCTTGCTCTTGTACTTGATGCGGGGCATATCCGAGGTCTGGAAGCCGGAAGTGATGTGGAAATCGGTGCGCAGGGCGGCGTCCCGCTCCAGCCAGTATTCATTGTTGGACTCCAGCCAGTCGATGCGGCCATGCTTGAAGGTGAGGAAGGCCACGGCGCGGTAGACCTCATCGTAATTTTCCAGACTGCCCACCTTGTAGTATTCGTTCAGGCTGTCCTTCAGCTCCGGTTTCAGCTCGTCGTAGGGCTGATCGCCGATGCCCAGCACGTTCATGCCGTCGTTCTTCAGCTCCCGGCAGAACTGCCAGTAGTTGGTGGGGAAGTTCGGCGAGATAAAAATAAAATTCTTCATGATTTTCCTCTTTCCTCTATAAAAACGAAACCCTCTCAGTCAACGCCTGCGGCGCTGCCAGCTCTCCCGAAGGGCGAGCTTCTGACGCTTTACCGGAAGGTACTGCAAAAAGCTCCCCCTTTCGGGGGAGCTGGTGCGAAGCGCCTGAGAGGGTTCGTCCCATTTCGCTTTACTGCTGTCCCAGGATATACGGCATGTAATACACGACCTGTTTATACCACCAGTTCCAGTCGTGCTTGACATCGTGGCCCCACAGGTCCACCCACACGGGGATGCCCTTGGCCTCGAAGATGCGCTTGAGGTACCAGGTGGTGTCCGGCTGCTCCCAGGCGCCCTGACCGCAGCAGATGACCGCCTTCTGGTTCCGGTACAGCTCCATATAGGGGTGGTCGGTGGGGAAGTTCCGCATATAGTCCACGGGAGAGTTCTGGTACACCAGCTCGTCCATGTAGTCGCCGAAGCCATAGTGGGCGGTGTAGATGCCGCTGAGCGCCAGACAGCCGCAGAAGATGTCCGGTCGGCGCAGATACAGGTTGACCGCGTGGGTGGCACCCAGACTGCAGCCAAAGGCGATGACGCCGGGCAGGTCGTCCCAGCCGTTGCGCTCCTGGGACAGGCAGCGGATCTTGGGCACGGCCTCGTCCACGATGTAGTGCAGCCACTGCTCATAGCGGCGGATGCGCCAGTAGGGGTCGCCGTTGGTGTCGGACCAGGTCTCCTTGTCCAGCGTGTCGATGGAAAGCACCATGATCTGGCCGGACTCGATCCACGGGGCCAGGGTGTCGGCCATGTGGAAGTCCTCAAAGTCAAAGAACCGGCCGTCCTGACAGGGGATGTACAGCATGGGGCGGCCTGCATGGCCGTAGATCTTGCACTCCATATCCCGGCCAAGGGCGGGGCTGTAATCCTTGAAATACTGCATTTCCATAGTGGTTCCTCCTTCTTGATTCAGGCTTTCCCCTTGGGGGAAGGCTTTTACGCTTCCTCCAGCTCGTACATCAGCGTATGGAACACGAAGGGCAGCTGCTTTTCCCAGCTGGCTTCGCTGTGGGTGCCGCCGGGCACGATGCGGCTGGTGAGGTGGATGCCGCGGGTGAGCACCTTGCTGCACATCTCCGCAAAGCCGCAGCGCATGCCGTCGTGGTTGCCCATCTCGCGGGAGCCGTAATCCATGTACAGCACGGTGCCCGGCTCCAGCTTTGCCCGGCCCACAAGGCCCGCCAGCTTGTCCGGAGCCACCCAGATGGAGGGCGACAGGGCCGCCGCCCGGCTGAAGGTGTCGTTGTACTGCAACAGGGCGTACAGGCTCATCAGGCCGCCCATGCTGCTGCCACCGATGAAGGTGTGCTCCCGGTCGGGCAGGGTGCGGAAGCTGCGGTCGATGAAGGGTTTGAACCGGTGGATGTACCAGCTCATGGTGGCCTGACCCTTGCCGTCGAAGTGGCCGTAGGTGGGGTCGTCGAAGCGGTAGGGCGAATACTCCACCAGACGCTCATTGTTGGGGCCTGCGTTGCACTCCACCGCCGCCACGATCAGCGGCGTGTCGGTGTAGTCCAGATAATCGGCCACGCCCCAGCTCTTGCCGTAGGTGGCATCCTCGTCAAAAAACACGTTCTGGCCGTCGAACATGTACAGCACCGGGAACCGGCGGTCCGGCTCGGCCTCATACATGGTGGGCAGATAAACGTACGCTCTGCGCTGCTCGGTGCCGTTGACGGCCGGGTAGCTCACGCTCCATTTTTTGATCATGGTGCTTTTCCCTCTCAATCTTTCTCCTGCACGGGCGCCTGCCGCCATGCAGGGCTGCCCTTTGTCTGGAATCAGTTTAACACTGTGCAGGAAAGAAAGCAATTGCGCCGGAAAATTTCGGAAATTTGACGGAAGGGCTGCCGCCATGATACAGCAAACGCCGCCGAGCGGATGCCTGGCGGCGCTTGCTAAATTCTGAATGGAGAATTGAGGATATCAATACTTCTTCTCGACCGGAACGATCCAGCCCTTGGTGTCGGGGATCTTGCCCCACTGCATCCCGGTCATGGTGTCGTACAGCTTCTGGGTGACAGGGCCGATCTTGCCGTCGCCGATGTAAGCGTGCTCGCCCTTCCAGACCAGCTCCTTGACGGGGGACACAACAGCAGCGGTGCCGGTGCCGAACACCTCTTCCAGCTTGCCTTCGCGGGCAGCGGCCATGATGTCGGCAATGGCGATCTTGCCCTCAACGACCTCATAGCCCCAGTCCTTCAGCAGCTCGATGCAGCTGCGGCGGGTGACGCCGGGCAGAACGGTGCCCACGGTGGCGGCAGTGTAGACCTTGCCGTCGATCTTGAACATGATGTTCATGCTGCCGACTTCCTCGACGTACTTCTTCTCGACGCCGTCCAGCCACAGCACCTGTGCGTAGCCCTGCTCCTCGGCCAGCTCACCGGCCTTGATGGAAGCAGCGTAGTTGCCGCCGCACTTGGTGAAGCCGGTCAGGCCGGGAGCGGCACGGATGTACTCGTCTTCCACATAGATGCGCACGGGGTTGATGCCCTCGGCGTAGTAAGCGCCCGACGGAGCCGCGATGATGCAGAAGATATAGTGCTTGGAAGCGTGCACGCCCAGACCCACATCGTTTGCAAACACGAAGGGACGGATGTACAGGGAAGCGCCGTCAGAGTGGGGCACCCAGTCACGGTCCACATCCACCAGAGTCTCCACAGCCTGGATGTAATCTTCCACGGGGATCTTGGGGATGCACAGACGGTCGGCAGAATCCTGGAAACGCTTTGCGTTGCAGTCCGGGCGGAACAGCTGGACGGTGTCATCCGCAGTGCGGTAAGCCTTCATGCCCTCGAAGATCTCCTGTGCATAGTGGAACACGACCGTAGCGGGGTCCAGCGGGAAGGGTGCGTAGGGGACGATGCGGGCGTCATGCCAGCCCTCTCCCTCGGTGTAGTCCATAACGAACATATGGTCGGTGAACTTCTTGCCAAAACCCAGCTTAGACTCGTCCTGCGGCTTTTCCTTCGGGCAGGTAGTACGAGTGATCTTGATGTCCAACATGATAAATTTCCCTCTTTTCTGATCTCACACAGCGCCGCGCGGGCTGCACGCCCTGCGCCAAATATGCCGAATGTTGTTTTCTATTATAATGCCGTGAAACGGATTTGCAAGCAACCGAAAAATGTTTCATCTTTGGGGCAGTCAAGTTGCCACAAATTATGACCTTATCGGTGTTCAAAAGCGGAAAAACATGGTACAATAGAGTATGTATGTAGATTTTTCGCCAAAAGGAGCTTGCGTTATGATACAGGGTGTTATTTTTGATATGGACGGGCTGATGTTCGACACCGAGCGCATCTGGAACATCTGCTGGGAGCCGGCACTGGCAAAATTCGGCCTGCCCTGCAAGGATGGCCTCTCGCAGGCTGCCCGCGGCACCACCAAGGCCGGCAGCTGCGATGTGCTGCGGCGCTTCTACGGCGAGGACTGCCCCGCCATGGGCATCGTGGAGGAGCTGTACCGGCTGGCCTATGAAGCCTTCAACAAACCTGTCCCCAAAATGCCCGGCCTCGATGAGCTTCTGGACTGGCTGGACGAACATCACATCCCCATGGCGGTGGCGTCTTCCAGCCCCATGACCGTCATCGAGGGACATCTGGAACACTGGGGCCTCGGCCATTACTTCAAGGCCGTCATCTCGGGCGAGCACCTGACCCGCTCCAAGCCCGCGCCGGACATCTTCCTGCTGGCGGCGCAGAAACTCGGCACCGAGCCTGCAAAGACGATGGTGCTCGAGGACAGCTACAACGGCGTCCGGGCCGGCGCGGCAGGGGGCTTTGTCACCGTGATGGTCCCCGACCTCTCGCCTGCCACCGACGAGATGCGCAGGATCTATACCTGCGAGTGCGCCTCGCTCCACGAGGTGCGCAGAAAGCTCGAAGGCGGAGAACTATGAGCCGCAGCAGACCCGCACCACTTGTGAAATTTCAACATATCATCTGACGAATATCAATAAACCCCGTCATAACTCGGCTTGATCTCTCAGCCGTTTCCAAACTTGAAGCGCTCTCTGAAATACATTATAATAGTGGGGAAACGACTGATTTCCTGCGCTATGAATGGAGTTTGCATCATGAAGAATGCTCCTTCCCGATTCGGGCATATCATCCAGCTTTTCACCGTCCTTCTCACAGCCATCCTTATCAGCCTGTTTTTCGGTGTCCTCATGCTGGTGGGCAAGATACAGGGTACGGCCC
>OGZZ01001233.1_pt1 | contig 18763 bp, 16 predicted proteins | sample 1577021 | NCBI WGS metagenome assembly OGZZ01 (sample SAMEA3541526, study PRJEB24748) | human gut metagenome | biome: human gut; feature: human-associated habitat; material: faeces | place: China | collected 2012
TATTGGCCAGCTCCAGGATCTCCGGTGTGGAACGTCGGTTTTCCGTCAGGTACAGGTCCTCTCCTACTTTCCCGATCTTCTCAAAGAAATGAAGGATGTTTTCCGGCGTGGTATTTCGGAATCCGTAAATGCTCTGGCTGTCATCCCCGACAACCATCAGGGACTCGAAACACTTTGTGGATATCAGTCTGCGGATGATCTCCAGCTGCGTATCGTTGGAATCCTGGAACTCATCGACGATGATATGCCGGTATCCCAGCTCATCAAGATAATCCGGATGTCTATCCAGAAAACCAAGCATCAGGGGTTCCTGATCTGCAAACTGTAAAAGATTATCTTCCTTCAGACGCTTATCGTAGTCCTCATACAGGGACAGCAGTGCTGAAAGCCCTGTGGAACCGACGAAACGGTAAAACCCTTTTTCGGAGGCTGCATCTTTAAGCAGGTCCAGATCATAATCCTGGGTTTCCTTGATCGTCTCAAAAGTTTTTTTAGCACACGCCAGTGCCCCTAAACAGTTCGGGGAGTTTACGTCATAATTCAGGTAATCCAGTCCTGCCACCGGATTTTCATCCAGCAGCTGGGTGATGATCACTGAATTACGGATATCATCCACCACCATCGGTTTTGTGGTAAAACCACAGTCCTCAAAGTTATCCTTCACGATGCGGTACGCAAAAGTATTGAACGTCATCGCCTGGATGTCATCTCCGCTGACATGGAGTCCGCGCGTCTCGCATTTTTTAGCGATCCTGGCTTTCATCTCATTAGCTCCGGCATCCGTGAAGGTAATAAACAATACCTCGGAAGGTTTTATCCCTTCCTCGAACATCCTTGCCCCGCGTTCCGTCATACACTCGGTCTTTCCGGAACCGGCAGTTGCATTGACCCTGCACACACCTCTGCGGAAATCAATGACTTTCTGCTGGGCATCTGTCGGGATGATCTTCCCCTTTTTGCCTGAACCCGTCTTAAGCTCATAACGTTTGGGAAGTTCCACGTAATGACAGGAAGCATTCCATTGGCACTTTTCACAGTCCTCCTCCGTACACTCCTGTCCGACCGTATACTCTTCCAAAAGTTTCAGATACTCGGCATCAAGGCCGGTTACTGTATTTTTCCCGCCGGTATAGAGGTCTTCAATGCTGACCACGTTTCCACCAGTCTCTCCGAAATAAACCGGATCCCAGTAGGCGTTGGTCATTGATGACCGGTCCGTACTTTTCCGCAGGAAATAGTAACTGGCTTTGACGGTTTTTGTCTCCCCATCCTTTAACAGGGATCTGCCATACTGCAAGAGAAAATACAGTTCCAGACATTTCGCTGCGGAACCATCCCTTTTCTTTCCATTCTGGGTTATCGTTGGTTTTCCCGCTCGGTACAGGACGACTTCCAGTGAGCATCCGTCATCAAAGATAGCATCCGGTTTTACTGAGACCAGATAATCTCCTATCTCCAGTTCTTTCTGTTCAGATGGAATATAAGGATGACGGAATTCACATTTACAATAACGCTCCAGACATCTGACAAGCTGATGTCTTCTCAGCTCGCCTGTTTTCTCTGTAACGTAGTCATCCTCCACTCCCTGGCTTACCAGGTCAGAGAAGTCCGAGATCTCATACTTTCCTTGAAAGAACCCTTTGATGATCTCCTTTACGATGATTGCATTATCGTAAAAGGTGTTCTTTGGGCTTTCCAGTTTCAGTTCATCCCATTCTCTGGCAGCTGCACACCAGTTCTTTCCTCTAAACTCTCCGCTTCGTTTTTTGATCTTCATAATCAATTCTCCCTTCGTTTTTTTTGATACAACTTAAGTATGAAGAACATGGTCTGTATTAAAAACAAAGCAGGCAGTTTCCAGGGCACCTGCAATTTTTTTGGGGATGTACGGGATCAGAGGATTACGCCTGTCTTTGTAATATTGTCGAACTGATCATACGGATGGATCAGATTTCTACACTTTATCTGACCGTATCCGCGGATACCCAGGGAACCTCCCAGTATCTGAACAGAAATTATCTTAGATGCACAAGGAGAAAACTCTCTGATTTGGTGTCAAAGAATGACGACATTTAAAAAAAATCGTCAAATGTGCTGGAAATTACAAATTCTGAAAACGCCAGTAAAATCAAGAGTTTCAAGGCACTTTCAGGAATGGTGTCAAATACCTCTATGGGAAGTCCATAGAAAGATATGACACCATTCCTACTCTTACAAGGAACGACACATACCCGGTCGGAAATATTAAGGCCGACAAAGAGAAATCTGCAGAAAAGATTGATGGTACGATTGCCACCATTATTGGACTTGATTGCACGATTTACTGTGGCAATGATACTGATGCTTCCGTATACAATGGCAGAATAATTTATCTGTTCTATGTATGCTTTCCCTTTAATTGCAGATAATATTAAGGGGATTTTCTCGTAGCGTATTGTCTATTACCTTATTTTGGTATATATTATAAGGGAATAAAAGAGAGGTGAGGGAATGAGAAATTTTAATTATTCTGAGATCAGAAATCAAAAGTGGGATTCAGATATTCTTGGTTTGATTGCCGCAATATATAAAGAAGCAGGAAAACAAGAGATGTTTCTTAAGCAAAAGCCACAGGAATTGGAGAAGCTTGTAGAAATAGCAAAGATACAAAGTACCGAAGCATCTAATGCCATTGAAGGCATTATCACTACAAGTACTCGTATCAAACAACTCGTGGAAGAAAAGACAACTCCAAAAAATCGTGATGAACAAGAAATTGCTGGCTATCGCGATGTGCTTAATATTATCCACGATAGTTTTGATGCTATTCCTATTTCTCAAAACTATATCTTGCAGCTTCATAAGATTTTATATAGCCATATGAATAATCCTATGGGTGGCAGAACTAAAGGTGTACAAAATTATATAAGTGCAACCTATCCGGATGGACATGTAGAGACATTATTTACCCCGCTATCCCCATTTGAAACACCAGAGGCATTGGATAAAATCTGTCAGGAGTATAATCGTGTGATCGGAAATATGGAGGTAGAACCTCTAATTGTTATTCCTATTTTCATCCATGATTTTCTGTGTATCCATCCATTTAATGATGGTAATGGCAGAATGAGCCGTCTGCTCACCACATTACTTCTATACAGAAACGGCTTTTACGTGGGAAAGTATATTTCTCTGGAAGCCAAAATTGCCAGGGATAAAGATCTCTATTATAGTGCACTTTCTCAGGCACAACACGGATGGCATGAAGGTACTGAGGATGTTGTTCCTTTTATTAAATATTTGCTTGGAACCATTCTTGCAGCTTACAAAGATTTTGAGGATCGCTTCTCTCTCGTCGAAACGAAGCTTCCTGCTCTTGAGATGGTAAGACAAGCCAGCATGTATAAAATAGGACGTTTCAATAAACAGGATATTCGGGAACTCTGCCCTACACTTAGTAACAGTTCTATAGAAAAAGCATTCAGAGATCTTATCGCATTAGGTGAAATACAAAAAGAAGGTAAGGGTAAAGGAACCTGTTATTTCAGATTAAAGTAATCCCCCTTTAAGTTTTATTTCCCTTATTTGCGTTGCATTTTTAAGGGAATCATTCAGACATTAAGCGAAAGCATCTCTCCCGAGGTGCTTTTCTTATACCATTTTCTAGTAGGAAGGAGACCAATGGAGATTTTAACTGGAGAATACCCATATAAGAAGAGCCGACCACATTTCTCCCCTTATAATTTTGTGCAAATAAGATCATAAACTGCGCACATAAGTTCTTTTCCTCTGCGGCATTCCGATACAAATGTGACAACTGCATTTTTATCCGGAAGAACCATGGAAATCTGGCAATACTTTCCATCTGCTCTGTATGAATTGTATTCTCCGCGCCAGAACAGATATCCATAATGATCCACATCAGCAGCTTTTGTGCTTTCTTTTATCCACTGTTTGGACAGTATCTGTCTGCCATTCCATCTGCCTTCATTAAGATAGAAAAGACCAAATTTGTGAAGTTCAGAAAGGGTAAGGAATAATCCACCTGCTCCAAAGCTATTACCAAGAGGATCTGTTTCCCATGTCGGGCGTTTTATCCCAAGATGTGAAAACAATCTGGGTGTGAGATAGGAAACAAGATCACATCCGGACCGTCTTTGTACAAGGATTCCAGCCAGATACGGACCAACATTATTATATACAAAATGTGTTCCCGGTCTATATTTAAAAGGAACAGCCAGAGACATCTTTACCCAGTCATCTTCCTTATATAACGGGCGCTGTTCTCCCATAAGATTTCCTTTTTCCTGTCCCAGGCACATGGTCAGTAAATCCCGGACTGTTGCAGATTTCAGATTATCATCAATATTCTCCGGCATATCTTCTGAAAATGCTTCTGTAAGCTTTTCATTCAGATCAATCAAACCTTCTTGAACAGCAAAACCAACTGCACAGGATGTAAAGCTTTTCGTCGCAGAGTAGATATTTCTCCTGCATTCAGGCTCACTGTGCCACTCTGCTGCCAGTTCTCCGTCTTTTGTAATTTTAATTCCAAGAACGTTAAGATTCTTTGCTACTTCTATAAATTCAGAAATATCCATATCAAAGGCCCTCCTGTTAATTTTCTTATGATATATTCGTATTATTATATAACACATTCTTATTCTGAGGCAAGGTATAAAAATTCCCCTTGCTTTTTATAATTAAAGCAAGGGGAAAAGAAAATACATATGTTCCTTTTTGGCTAAACCCTATTTCGGTTCCGATTTAACCACGATTATTTATTTAATCCTTTATCAGAAATCAACTTCTGTTCCATAATATATGCATGTCAGGAGTTTTTCCATATTTGCCGGATCGATTGCTCTTGGATTTGAGCCGGTGCATGCATCACCTACTGCAAGTTCTGCAATCTTTGCAACTTTTTCCTTGAACTCATCTTCCTGAATTCCAAAATCTTTTAATGTTTTTGGGATATTTAATCTTACATTGAATTCATCAATTTTTTCACAGAGACTGTTGATCAATGCCTTCTGGCATGTTCCTTCCAGTCCCATTCTTCTTGCGATTTCTGCATAACGCTCTGCCGCTACAGGATCTTTCGCATTATATTTAATTACATATGGAAGATAGATTGCATTTGCACATCCATGTGGAATATGACCTGTAGAAAATGCAGCTCCTGTTTTATGAGCCATTGAATGAACAATACCAAGCAGTGCATTGGAAAATGCCATTCCTGCCAGACACTGTGCATAGTGCATCTGCTCACGTGCCTCCATATTTTTATTATAAGATGCCGGAAGATATGTCAGCACCATCTCGATTGCCTGCAATGCAAGCGGATCTGTATATGGACAGTGTAAAGTAGAAACATATGCTTCAATTGCATGTGTTAATGCATCCATTCCAGTATACGCTACCTGTTTAACCGGAAGTCCTTCTACCAGCTCCGGATCAACGATTGCCACATCTGGTGTGATATTAAAATCTGCCAGAGGATATTTAATTCCTGTATTATAATCAGTAATTACAGAGAAAGCTGTAACTTCTGTAGCTGTTCCTGATGTGGATGGAATCGCCGCAAATCTGGCTTTCTGTCTTAATTCCGGGAATCCAAAAGGTGTAATGAGATCTTCAAATTTTGTATCCGGGTATTCATAAAATGTCCACATTGCTTTCGCTGCATCAATTGGTGATCCACCGCCCATAGCTACGATCCAGTCCGGCTGAAATTCCTGCATTACTTTTGCACCTTTCATAACCGTTTCTACAGATGGATCTGGTTCAACGCCTTCAATCAGCTGAACTTCCATTCCGCCTTCTTTTAAATAATTAACTGCTTTGTCCAGAAATCCCTGACGTTTCATGGAACCACCGCCAACAACAAGGACTGCCTTCTTTCCTTTTAAATTTTTCAGTTCTGCCAGACATCCTTTTCCATGATAAATGTCTCTTGGTAATGTAAATCTTGCCATTGCTGTTCTCTCCTTTAAAATTATGCCAGTTTACATGCTGCTGCAGAAGGCACTCACCTCTTCTGTCAGTTCGCATTATATCATTGTTAATTTTATAACGCAATAGTATTTTGAATTATTTTAATATTTGATATTTTTTGTCATTTACTCTATATTATTATCATATATCTGCTATTTTTCTATCATATGTCTGCTATTGTGCCAATATTTTCCATGTATTATTTGTTTATTTTTTAACATTTTTTTTAAAATTATAAACATCTCAATCCTGTTCTTATAAATCAAGAAATCGTATACTGTATAACATATAAACAAAAAAAGCCAGAAACACAACCTACCGTTGCATCTCTGACTTCCCGTTCTGTAAATTTATTTTTGTCTCTACAAATTACTCAGCCTTGTTGTCCGTTCGCCTGACGAATCATTATTTAATATCCATGCAAATGCTTTCGCAGTTCTTATATCTGCTTCTTTAAAGTGGTTTCCTTTATTCCATTCCAGTATACAATTAATTCCATTTTCCAGCAAACAGCGATATTCCTCTTTGATGCAGTTACCGATTTGTGCCATAACAGGATTTCTTGTCTTTTCTTCTCTATCTCCGAGACTTAAATAAACGTTCTGACTTTTCATCTTATATGTCTTCATATAGTCAATGAAGCCAGGAAACCATACAGATGGGGATGCTGCTGCAACACCTGAGAATATATCTGTCTGGCAGGCTGCCCATAACGCAAATAATCCTGCAAGGGAATATCCACCTATATAATATTTTCTGTTTTTATCTGCGCAAAGTGCGATAATATTCTCTAACGTCTTTGACGCACCACCACCAAAATCCTCCGTCTTAAATACCGCCGGTGCTTTCCATGGAGACAGATCATCATTCCAGTTTTCTACCTTTGTCGCAATAAATCTGAATTCCTTAGAAGTCCTTTTTTCAATTTCTCTGACCTCATTCTCAAGACTTGCCAATTCATGTTCACCCGTTGGCTGAATCAGAACAGTATCTGCTTCTGGATTTCCATATTCATATGTGATCATCTTCTACCTGCCAATTCTCTTATCACAATTTCTATCCCGCCTGTTGGTGCGCAGAATCTCGGATCGCGTTTTTTACAGTTTGCATATGCTTCTTCCAGGTCAAACCATTCTACGGTTTCCACTTCTTCTTTCTGGAGAACCAGCTTTGTCTCATCTACAGGCTGACTGTAAATATACACAAAAGCGATTTCATTATCCCGGAACATTTTTCCGTAGAATTCTTTCTCATAGGATATACGAAAATTTCCGGCAAATTCCAGTTCCTGCGGCTGTGCACGGATTCCCAGTTCCTCGTGAAACTCACGTAATGCCGATTCCAGAGGCTCATCACCTGCCTGGATATGTCCCGCTGATGAGGTATCAAACATTCCCGGAAAGGATTCTTTATTCATAGCCCTTTTCTGCATAAGAACCTGATATCTGCCATTTACTTTCCGCACGATCCAGATATGTGCTGTCCTGTGGCGGATTCCCTGTGAATGAGCAATCGAACGCTCAACTTTTTCCCCTGTTGGATTTCCCTGTTCATCTACAATATCTATGTATTCCATTTGTTATTTCTCCAGTTAATTTTATTTTTTCATTTATTACTTTACAAGTTTAATCCTTAGAGCAGGGATACGCAATAAATATTCTGTAATTTAACCGAAAAGTAATTCCACTGACAGATCCGGAAGCCAATGTCACTTATCATCTAATCAGCCGCAAAGAACATAAAAATTTACTTCCATTTTAACAGGAGTGCCGAATTAATAATTACAAGTACTGAACCGGCATTGTGTACCAGTGCTCCAACTACAGGGTTCAGAATTCCCGTGATAGCAAGAACGATTGCCAGAAAATTCAATGCCATCGCGGACGCAATGCTTGATATGTCCTTCCAGAACTACTTTTCCACATCCATGTAATGCAGATTTCGCTGCATTGATCTGTGAAAGGACATCTTCACATGGAATATCCTCATCAATCATACGGTCAATTGCCTGTACCTGTCCGATGATTTTCTTTAATCTGCGGTGTAAATTATCAGTATCCATACACTGTTTCATATCCGACCTCCTGTTTACGGGGATATTTATCAAAAAATATCTGTAATTTGTTTTACTGCTTTCTTTTTTAACTATAGCAATTATCTGTTATGTCTCTTTTTTTGTCAAGTATTGACCTTGCCAGACTCATACTATTCCCCGTTTTTTTGTTCACATTTTCACTAATCCAATCAATCTGATACGAAAAAGAACCGCCTTTTTTTAGTCCTATAATCAAACTTTATTCAGGATACCTGTAGATTGTAAGAACAGTACCAGCATAATAATTGGCATCAGATATTTGATCATAACTATATACAGTTTCTTTCGCCCGAAGTGTTTTCCACCGCGCTCCATTTCTTCCACGATCCAGTTTGGTTTCATAACCCAGCCGATAAAAATAGCCGACAACAGTGCAATGAAAGGCATCATAAAACTGTTGCTGATGTAGTCCATAATATCCAGCAGCTGTCCGGTGCTTCCGTTTGGCAGCATAACCTCAACATAGAAAACGCTATAACCCAGTGCAATAACAGCAGTTGCAACCAGATAAATAATGGACAGAACTCCCGTTGTTTTTTTACGTTCTGTATGGAAAATCTCCATACAGTTAGCGGTAATGGATTCCAGAACCGAAATACAGGAAGTCAGTGCCGCAAAAGCTGCAAGGACAAAGAAAAGAAGACCTATGATTCTTCCCGCAACACCCATTCGATAAAACACCTTTGGCAAAGAAATAAACATCAATCCAGGACCTGCTGCCATTCCGTCCACGCCAAAAAATACATATACAGCCGGAATAATCATAACTCCCGCCAGAAGTGCAACACCAGTATCCATAACTTCGATCATTGATACGGATTTTCCCAGATCAACCTCCGGTTTTACATAAGAACCATAAGTAATCATAATTCCCATTGATACGCTCAATGAGAAGAACAACTGGCTCATCGCATCCAATGCAATCTGCAGAAATCTTGATACCGTCATGCCAGACCAATCCGGAGTCAGATAGACCTTTAATCCCTGCATACCTGTTCGGATACTTCCATCATCCGCTGTACTTTTTAGTGTCAGGGAGTAAATAGCGATTCCAACCACAATCACTAACAGTATCGGCATCATAGTTTTGGACACACGTTCAATTCCTTTTTCCACACCGTTATATACAATAAAGGACGTAATCAACATAAAAATTAATCCATACCACACAGAACCAGGTTCTGTGATAAATGATGTGAAACAGTTGTCCTGTGCTGCTGTTTCCACATTTCCGGTTGCAAACAGCAAGATATATTTGAGTATCCAGCCGCCGATTACGGCATAGTATGTCATAATCAGAACAGGTACAAAGAAGGTGATCACACCAAGAAATTTCCATTTCCGATTCATACTTTCATAGGCATAAATCGCACTCTTACCAGTTCTGCGTCCAATGGCGATATCGGTGGTCAACAGCACAAAGCCGACCGTAAAAATCAACACCAGATAAATCAGCAGAAAAACACCGCCGCCATCCTTTGCTGCCAGAAAAGGAAATCTCCAGAGATTGCCCACTCCAACTGCACTCCCGGCCGCCGCAAAAACAAATCCGAGCTGCCCTGTAAAACTACTTTTTTTCTTCATTTACTTTTCCCCATTTCATTACTTAACTTGACGTATACCAATCATAACCTTAAAATAGTAATAAATAAATATAAAGTTATTTATTTTATACTTTATTTTTTTTTATCTTATAATACCAGAGTCAAAAGTTAGGAGTAAAAAGCTTTTGATTCTAATATCATCTTATAATGCGAAAGGGATAAGTCATGGACACTTTCAATTACCGTGTATTTCTTACGATAGTTCAATACAACAGCTTTCAAAAAGCAGCGGAGCTTCATAATGTTACACCTCCCGCGATCAGCCATATTATAAAGCAGATGGAACAGGAATTTGGGGGCACTTTATTTATTCGAAACCGACGCGGTGTCACTCTGACCACCACTGGTGAAAGTATTTTGCCACTGATTTCCTCCATAATCCAAAAAGAAGATATGCTGTTTCAATATTTGTCAGATTTGAATGGTCTTGAGAAAGGTCATGTCCGTCTTGGAATTTTTAATTCCATGTGCAGATATCTGCCTGATCTGATCTACGGCTTCAAGGCACAATATCCCAACATTACGGGCTACATAGACAAACCCGATTACCTCACCACCTGCCGGATGATAGAACGCATCATGGGCAAAGTCCGCATCCACATCCTGAACGGGCGGACCGTGCTTGACCGCCTTATCTGGAAAGACCTGAGCGAACAATGCAAAGGATCGGAAATCACCCTCCACCAATGGAAAAGACAAGAGGCCCGGCCCGACAAGCTGAATATCCCCATCAGTGACAAAGATGATACCGAATATGAATCCCTGTACGAAAAGCTGAACGAATACAACCAATTGGACTCCACCGTCGTAGTCCGCCTGTCCAGTGATTCCGTAGCTGCCCGCGACCTGATGTGGCTGTCCAGCGGGGTCTTCCAATACTCCCTGTTCCTGTATACCAAACGGGACTATACCACCCTGCGCATCGGCAGCCTGTTCGACAATCCCGGATTCGAAACCATCAACGAAGGATTCGGGATAAAGGAATACATGCTGGGAGGTTATTTCGCCCCCATCGAAACACAGCTAAGCGACATGACCGCCGGCATCAAAGAAAGACTGCAAGGAAAGATACCCGTCCCGGCGGTAAAACAAATCGCCAAACAGTACCTGGTCAACTGGCAGGCCATGAAGAGATACCAGATCCCCCTTGAAAGCATTCCACCGGAATATACCATCATGTACAGGCCGTGGAGGGAAAAATACGCAACCCCCATCCTGATTCTTGAAAGCCTCCTGGTCTTCACACTCCTTTTGGGGATAGCCTACCTTATTTATATCTATACACTGGAAAAAGGACGCAAAAAAGAAGCCTTGCGCAACCTCAGGTTCGAACACGAAGCATTAACGCTTGCACTGGAGGGAGGAAATACCTACGCGTGGTGTTTCGACGGAAAGACCGCCGTGCTCGACCAAGCTTTCTGCGAACTGACCAACCGTTCCCAAAACCTGTTGGGAATAGAGGAAATAGCCCACTATGTACACCCCGACGAACAAGCCCGGTTCAGAAAAAACGTATCCAACATACTACACCGGCAACGAAGAACAGCCCAATACCGTTGCCAATTCAACGACACCGGTTACCAATGGTGGGAATTCAGATACAGCGTGTTGCAGAATAATGAACAAAATCCTATCATCACCGGACTTCTGGTAAACATTCAGGAGATCAAAGACAAGGAAGAAGAACTGATACGCGCCCGCAAACTGGCGGAACAGGCGGAACTGAAACAATCCTTCCTGGCCAACATGAGCCATGAAATCCGTACTCCGCTTAATGCCATCGTGGGATTCTCCAACCTGCTCACTACCGAGAAAAACATCTCGGAAGAAGAGAAAAAAGAGTTTGCCTCCATCATAGACAACAATACCAGACTCTTGTTGAAGCTGGTCAATGATGTGCTGGAACTATCCCGTATAGAATCCGGCAATATGTCCTTTCATTGCGAGGATTGCAGCGCGCATCATTTCGCCGAAACGGTCTATCAGACCCATCAGGTAATTATTCTCCCTCCAGTGGAATTCATCAAAGAATTTCCCGACGAGGATGTGACCATACACATAGACCGTATGCGCCTCACCCAAGTCATCACCAACTTTTTGGGAAACGCCAAGAAGTTCACCTCCCAAGGACACATCAAACTGGGCTATTTCTGCGACAAAGAGAAGAAGGAAATCCATATCTTTGTAGAAGATACCGGTGCGGGAATCCCTAAAGAAGAATTACAAATGATATTCGAGCGGTTCTACAAGCGGAATGAGTTTGTACAGGGTGTAGGGCTGGGACTCGCCATCAGCAAGGTCATTGTAGAAAAAATGAACGGACACATCGATGTGCAATCCGAGGTGAACAAGGGCAGCCGTTTCACCGCCGTACTGCCCTATCTGTAATTTTATTCCTGTGCAGGCTGTTTAGGCAGGGCAAACTGCAAGACCAGATACGCCAGCACACCCGCCAGCACCGTTCCCAGTATGACCCCCATCTTTGCCTGCGTCAGCAACACCGGCGAATCCCCGAAAGAGAGGTTGGCTATGAACAAAGAAACCGTAAAACCGATACCTCCCAAAAGACAGATACCTGTCAGGTTCACCCAGGTCATGCCTTTCAGCAGTCCGGCGAACCCCATCTTTATCACCAGCCAGGTAAAGAAATAAATGCCGGCAAACTTACCCGCCAGCAATCCCGCCAGCACCGCCCAGGTAGCCATCCCCACTTCCAGACCGCCATGATCCGCCGTGAGCGAGACACCCGCATTGGCAAAGGCGAACAAGGGAAGAATAATATAATTCACCATTCCATGCAGACTGTCTTCCAATGACTGCAAGGGAGAGATGACACGGTCCGAGGAAGACTCGATGCTTTTCAGCACATTGATCTGCATCTTGCTTAACACAACACTTTCCTTGTCACTGGCAGGAAAGACAGCAATGTTCTCGCGGATGCGGTTAATGTACTTACCTATCTTGTAATGAGGAGTGGCGGGAACCGTGAAGGCTGCGACAACTCCCGCAATGGTAGCGTGGATGCCGCTCTGCAAAAACAGATACCACATAATCACTCCCCAGAAAATATAAAACCAACGGTTGTGCACCCGGAAGAAATTCCCGCCGCAAAGTATCAGCAGGATACCCGCCGAAGCAATCAGGTAGTTCACCGACAGATGAGAGGTGTAAAAAAGGGCGATGACCAGAATGCCGCCGATATCATCGACCACAGCGAAAGCGGTCAGAAAGACTTTCAAGCTCAGCGGAACCCGCTTGCCGAACAGGCTGAGCACTCCCAGCGAAAAGGCGATATCCGTAGCCATCGGTATGGCCAGACCACTTTGGGCCGGAGTTCCCGCCGTCATGAAATAATAGATCAGCACCGGAACCAGCATACCGCCGCACGCCGCCACGATGGGCAAAAGCGCCTGCCGGAAACTGGACAACTCGCCCACCAGTATCTCACGCTTTATCTCCAGCCCCACACTGAAGAAAAAGACAGCCATCAAAGCATCGTTGATAAAAGTCATCAAGGTCATGTGATGCCCGTTATGACTGAAGAAATTAAATTCTCCTATCTGAAGATGCACCTCGTAATTCCAAAAGGAGGCATAAATATCCCCCCACGGAGAATTGGCCAGGAACATAGCCAGCAAGACTACCCCCATCAGCAACATCCCTCCATTAATATGATAGTGCGCCGCCCGCTGGAAGGAAAAGTTCAAGTTCAGAATTTTCAGTTTTTCCATATCAATTGAATTTAAGAGTTTGTGATAAATTGCCATCAAAACACAAGCCCTTCCTGTTATTGACTTTTTAATTTCAACTAACAGAAAGAGCCCGCTTATTGTTTGCTCCCCAGAGCTTGTTTATTCTTGAATTAATCCAGCTTCAGAACGGCCAGGAACGCCTTTTGCGGTACTTCCACATTACCGATCTGTTTCATTCGTTTCTTACCTCTTTTTTGTTTTTCCAACAATTTACGCTTACGGCTCACGTCACCGCCATAACACTTCGCGGTCACATCCTTGCGCACCGCCTTGATGGTTTCCCTTGAGATAATCTTCGCCCCGATAGCTGCCTGAATGGCAATATCAAACTGCTGGCGCGGAATCAGCTCTTTCAGTTTCTCACACATACGCTTGCCCAGGTTATAGGCATTGTCCACATGTGTCAGGGTAGAAAGCGCATCCACCGGCTCACCGTTCAACAAGATATCCAGCTTCACCAGTTTGGAAGGGCGGAAACCCGACTGATGGTAGTCAAAGGAAGCATATCCTTTCGAGATACTCTTCAGCTTGTCATAAAAGTCAATCACGATTTCACCCAGCGGCATCTTGTAGTGAATCTCCACCCGGTTGCCCGACACATAATTCTGCCGCACCAGTTCGCCGCGCTTGCCCAGACACAGTGTCATGATAGGGCCGATGTAATCGGTGGCGGTAATGATCGTGGCATCAATGAAAGGTTCCTCGATGTGGTCAATCAGCGTCGGATCGGGCATACCGCCGGGATTATGCACCTCGTTGGCATGTCCCTGCTTGTCATACACCATGTACGACACGTTGGGCACGGTCGTAATCACATTCATATCAAACTCGCGGTCCAGACGTTCCTGAACAATCTCCATGTGAAGCAATCCCAGAAAACCGCAACGGAATCCGAAGCCCAGAGCCAGTGAGGACTCCGGCTGGAAAGTCAGCGAGGCATCATTCAGCTGAAGTTTCTCCAGCGAAGCGCGGAGGTTCTCGTAATCTTCCGCCTCGATAGGATAAACCCCGGCAAACACCATCGGCTTCACTTCCTCGAATCCGGCAATCGCCTTTTCACACGGACGGGCGATGTGAGTGATGGTATCCCCCACCTTCACCTCGCGCGAGGTCTTGATGCCCGAAATGATATACCCCACATCTCCTGTGCGCAGTTCCGCACGGGGAATCATATCCATTTTCAGCACACCGATCTCATCTGCATCATACTCCTTGCCGGTATTGAAGAATTTTACCTTGTCCCCTTTGCGGATCACACCGTTCTCTATTTTAAAATACGCGATGATTCCACGGAAAGAATTGAATACCGAGTCGAAAATCAAAGCCTGTAGCGGCGCCTCTTCGTCTCCCGTCGGGTGCGGGATACGTTCCACCACCGCCTTCAATATCTCCTCCACACCCATTCCGGTCTTGCCGGAGGCACGGATAATATCCTCATGTTTGCAGCCCAGCAGGTCGATGATTTCATCTTCCACCTCATCGGGCATGGCACTCGCCATATCACATTTGTTCAGCACGGGAATGATTTCCAGGTCATGCTCCAACGCCATGTACAGATTCGAGATAGTCTGCGCCTGCACTCCCTGCGAAGCGTCCACAATGAGCAGCGCCCCTTCACAGGCGGCTATGGAACGGGATACCTCGTATGAAAAGTCCACGTGTCCCGGAGTGTCAATCAGATTCAGTACATACTTCTCTCCCCCATACTCGTACTCCATCTGGATGGCATGGCTCTTGATCGTAATACCTCTCTCCTTTTCCAGGTCCATATCGTCAAGCATCTGCCCTTCGGTTACCTGGATGGTTTTTGTAAACTCCAACAAACGGTCGGCCAAGGTCGATTTCCCGTGGTCTATATGTGCTATAATGCAAAAATTACGGATATTCTTCATCTTTAACAGCTATCTATTTAAAAACAAACAAGTTTCTTGCTTTTCGGGCGCAAAGATACGCAAAAAGAACAAGATTTTAAAGACTACAATAAATTTATAGCAGACAATTCCCTGCTCAAAGACTGTATGCCTTTCTGGATCTTTTCCAACTGCCGCCTGCGAGGTTTATGCACTCCGGCTGCATAATGCCACAACTGGCGTTCATTGATTCCGGTAATCCGGCTCAAAGCAGCCTTGGTGAAGATGCTGCTATAATAGTTGATAAAAGTAGCGGCATCTATCTTAAATTTCAATTCAAACTCTCCCGACAAGACTTCACAAGGATTCGGATTATCTTCCAGATACAACTCTATTGCCTCCTTCATGTTATCCTCAATCTCCTTCATGTCATTGCCTACGGTAATAACGGGAGCACCTTCGATATAAGCACTCAAGTTCTTTCCTGCGTGTTCTACAATCACTTCCACTGTTTTCATATTGCCTCCTGTCCTAAAATATCAAGAGAACAAGGGGGGCTACTTTAACCCCGCTTGTCTCAGAATGCTGTAATAAGTGCCTTTCTCAACGCCTTTGCTGTTGTGATCCGGTACGATAACAATCATGCCATCCTTCTCAAATTTCATGTGGCTACCCTTCTGACTCTTCAATACAAAACCGTTTTCCAGCAACATCGTTACAACGTCTTTCACTGATTTGTAACTCATAACGTTTTGGACTTAATTACCCTGCAAATATAGTAATAATATGAATACTATTCAAAAAGATGATTCATATTATTACTATAATACAAAAAAAATGCGTTGACAACATACCAAACGATGTGCCAACGCATTTTTTTATGAGTTTAAAATCTTCTTCTTACACCAATTTTACAAAGATCTCGCCTTCCACTTCAGAAGTAACGACCTTATCTTCTCTCAGCAGCCAGCCCAGCCCCAGGAAGAAATCCTTGTCAGCTTTCAGTTTGGTTGCTTTCTTGATTTGTTTTTGTGTCAAACCTTCAGTTCCATTCAGTGCTTCCCAGATCTGTCCGGCCAAAGCACCTGCTTTTTCTTTCAACATTTTCAATTTGCTTTTAGTTAAACGTTAACCGCACCCACACATTCCGATGTGAATGTTTGTGTTTCTTATCGCTTGCAAAGATACACAAAATTATGTTATTCAACACTTTTGCATCGAAAAAGTTTGTATTTCTATAAGAAAAAGCGATTTTTCAACCTATTTTTTTTGTTTTTCGAGGTGTTCGCTCCAAATCCGGGCCGCTTCCTCTACCATTCTTGCACAAGGACGCTTGGCGTAATACCGTTCCGTCCTTGCTTCCGGTGTGGATACTACCGGCTCTTTTCCGGACAATCCCAACAAATCGGCACACCGCAGGGCGCCGTTCCGCTTCTTGAATTCTTCGGCCAGTTCCTGCACCAGAGCGTAATTCGCCGCCTTGCTCTCACGGTCTTTCCCCTCGATGGCGCACTTCTCCAGCCCGGCCAGCAGGAACATGCCGCAAGCAGCACCGCAGGTTTCACGCATCCGCCCTATGCCGCCGCCGAAAGAGGCGGACATGTGCAGGGCCTGTTCACGGGTGAAACCATACAGATCGGCAAAAGCCGTCACTACGGACTGGGAGCAGTTATATCCTTCCTTGAACAAGGCAACGGCCTTTGCCACCCTGTCCTCTTCCCTAACTTCCGTATGCAAATCCAACGTATTCTTGTCTTCTTCCATTTTTCTTACCTCATATTTAATTTTCTTCTCATCCAATACCCGTAAAATGCTATCATATCTTTCATTTTTCAAACCAATATATATTTCTTTTTTCCCTATCACGATAAATCTCCTAATGAATTATCTATTATGCTAATGATACTGGTACTTCCACAGATACACCTCTGGATGCATAGATGCTATACACTACTCCTGCAATTGTTGGATTACGCACTTCTGTATTATTTCCCATTAAAGTTGTATTAGTAAAAACGCCACTGTCTGATGTAATTGTGTTTGATACAGTTCCGTTCCGCTGAAATTGACCATTTTTATATATTTGCCCTGTAGCACTGTATCGCAATTTTCCAGAATTAATCACAACCCCATTATACGCCGCCCTTGTGAATGAACCTGATGCCGAATATATTTTAAGGGAATTACCAAAATAATCATATTTTACTTTCAACGTTGCTTTTATCGTATATGAAGAATCCCATGCCTGGTCACTCTTTGATAAAGAAAAGGGGTTTACTCTATCTGTCAAATTTGATTCTAATACCTCATGTATTTTCTGTCTGACTATGGTTTCATCTGGTGATTGCTTTTCTATATCTGACAACTCTTTTTCTGAAACTTGTATATATGTGCTAGTACACATTTGTCCAATATCATTATCAGTGTATGTTTCAAGAACTTCCATTTTATACATGGTTGCATTCTCAATCCACATCATCTCATTTTCACCAGTTTGCATTTGTGTCTGCACACAATCATTGTTCAATGTTATTCGAACATTCTCCCTTTTCTCCGTTTGATTTTCTTTCGCAAATACAGAAATACTTGTTGACAGCACCATAATTATCACAAGCATTCCACTTAACACTAGATTTTCTCTCACTTTTTTTCTTTTTTTCATAATTCTACTTCTCCTCCTATTTTGCTGTCACCAATTTTCTTCTCCTACTCATCGAGACCTTTACCTCCTTCCTATGATGCTCGAACATATCTTACATTGTTGTTATATAAGTTTTTGTAACCCATCCCGACCTTCCTGTCTTTTGACGTGTCACCTTATACCAAGTACCATTTGATTGACTATAATCTATCACGACCACCTCTCGCTTATACATAGTTTCTAATACTGTTGAGGATAGACTAGGCTGCGCTCGTAATCGAACACCATCCCCATTTACAATTCCTATATTGCTTGCCTTTGTGCTAATTTCGATATCTGACTTTTGCCACACTTCTCCTAATGTGAGATTCTCCGCATCTGCCGCAACACATGTCACAGTACTCCCAAACATACAACACGCTAACATGACCAATACCAGTTTCTTTTTTTTCATTTTCCATTCTCCTCGTATAATATATTTTTCCTTGTTAATACAGGCTCAAGTTTCAACATATTTTCAAATTCATTATAAGTATAATAATTCACAGATTTTACTGTCTGCTTCACCACATCCACCTTGATTGCAACGACACCGTCCTTTTTGTCAAAGCAGTAGTCTGCCACGCCATTTTTTATCTTAATCCCACTCTCATCCATTTCGTATAATATCATTTTCGGATGCACTGCATTATCTTGTGCATACCGTATCGCCACATCCTTTGCATATGATACTTCTGCCATAATCATTTTTTCATCCCATGTGATGTCCTGCATTTCGTATGCAGGCTCTGCACCATCATCATACAAACAGACAACTTTTTCCTGGTCCAAATCCATGGTAACTG
>OGZZ01001243.1_pt1 | contig 18717 bp, 12 predicted proteins | sample 1577021 | NCBI WGS metagenome assembly OGZZ01 (sample SAMEA3541526, study PRJEB24748) | human gut metagenome | biome: human gut; feature: human-associated habitat; material: faeces | place: China | collected 2012
CCGCCTGGGAGCCGGTAATTCCCGCCGCCACGGCAAACGTTGTCTGGGTCGTCGGCGCCTCGGGGCTCGGCAAGCCCATCAACGAAGCCGTCCACCGCCCCGAGCTCTTTTGCGAACGTTGCGGCTGCGAGCCCACCGACATCGCCACGCCCGAGCGCGTCGCCCAGGTGCTCTATGCCGAGATGCAGGCGCTGAAGCTCAGCACCGCACGCGTCATGCTCAACCAAGTCGACACACTTGCCGACTCAACGATAGCCGACCGCTTCCAGGCAGCCCTCGGCCGCCCCGTCGTCGCCACCAACCTCAAGTAGCTGGCGCTGCCCCAGCAGGCCTATAAGTTGCGGTGGAATAGTTCCTGAAACGGCCTATTTGGCAGCTAAACAGGAACTATTCCACCGCAACTGCGGAGGGAAATCCGGTGATCTTCCTGCTAGCGGGGCACGTAGCGACCGGGCTGGGCCCCGGTGGGCTCGCCGTCGCGCGCGGCCAGCACGCCGTTCACAAACACGGCCTTGGCGCGGCCATGTGCCTCAAAACCCTCGAGCGGCGTGTAGTCCACGGCCTGATGCTGCGTCGCGGCGCTGATCGTCCAACGCGCGCACGGATCCCACACGCACACGTCGGCATCGGCGCCCTCGGCAAGACAGCCCTTGCGCGGATACATGCCAAAAACGCGCGCCGGATTCTCGCTCATCAAGCGGCACAGATCCTCGGGACCCAGCTGTCCCTCAAAGCTCGTGGCAATCGCAACGGGACGATGCTCCACGCCGGGCCCGCCGTTGGGAATCGCGCGGAAATCATCGCGTCCTCGGTCCTTTTGCCCGTGCAGGTTAAAGCTGCAATGATCGGTCGCAATAGTATCGATCTCGCCAGCCACAAGCGCCTCGCGCAGCGCGGCACGGTCACCGGCATGGCGCAGCGGCGGGCTCATCACGTACTTGGCGCCCGCAAAGCCGTCCTCGCCCTGCTCCAGATAGCAGGTGTCGTCGAGCATCAGATACTGAGGGCATGTCTCGACATAGATGTTCTTCTGCCCGCGCGCTTTGGCAGCGCGAATGGCCTCGAGCCCCAGCTTGGTCGAAAGGTGCACCACGTTGACCGGAGCGTCCCCGGCCAAGTGCGCCAGATACAGCAGGCGGCTCACGGCCTCGGCCTCACACACGTCCGGACGGCTGAGCGCATGGCCCTCGGGCCCGTGGATACCCTGCTCAAACACGCGCTTCTGCAGCGCGTTGACCAACGTGCCGTTCTCGCAATGCACGCACAGGATACCGCCCACGCGCTTGAGCTCCTCCAGCACCTCGAGCGTCTCGGCATCGTCCAGGCGCAGATGGTCGTAGGCAAAGTAGGTCTTAAACGACGACACGCCCGCCTCGCGCATGGCCGAAAGATCGGCGCGGTTGCGCTCATTCCACTCGGCAAGCGCCATATGGAAGGCATAGTTGGCGGTGCAGGTGCCGTCGGCGCGATGATGCCACTCGACCAAGGCATCGGGCATGGTCACGCCGCGATCGGCCGTCGCGTAGTCCACAATGGTCGTCGTGCCGCCGCAGGCAGCCGCGCGCGTGCCGGTCTCAAAGCTATCGGCCGTCCAATCCATGCCAGTCCAGCACTGCATGTGCGTGTGGCCGTCGATAAAGCCGGGAAACACCCAACAGTCGGTGGCGTCCTCGACGGTATCGCCCTCGCCCGGCTCGATTGCCGCGGCAATCCGCACAATCTTGTCGCCCTCCATGGCAAGATCGGCGCGGCGAAGCCCCTGGGGCGTCACGAGTGCGCCGTTTTTGATGATGATCATAATTGCTCCTTATTGATTGATGCAGTTGGCCACGCGATCAAAATACGAGCAGGCGGCGATATGCTCCGTTATGCGTCGCTGTCCCTTGACGGTATCGACGTCCCACAGCTCGTAGGCACGCGCCTCGACCAGCACCACGTCGGTACGGTCCTTGAGGATCGAACCGCCGCCGTCCTTACCCCCAAGACACATAAGTGCATCGAACAGTTCCGCCGGAAAGAGCACCGGGCTCGAAGGCTCACCGTTGCACGCAAGACGCACCGGATGCTTGCGGCCACGCTCGTCAAATGCACGAACCATAGCCTCAAAAGAATCTGAACTCACGAGCGGCTGGTCGCCCGGCAAAAAGAGGCAACCTTTCCAGTTGCGTTCGACTCCCCACGAAAGGCCCGCACGGACGCTTTCGCTGCGCAGCTCGCCATCGTGCAGCACGCACGGGCAATGCTTGTCCTCGCAAATCTGAGCGACCTCGGGCCAACGCGTCGAAACCACAACGTCAAAGCCCCGGGGAACCGAATCAATGGTCCGGGCAATCAGCGGCTCGCCATAGATATCGGCGAGCATCTTGTTAGAGCCAAATCGCTTGCCCTCGCCCGAAGCCATAATGACGCAACCAAGTTTCATGGCGATACCTCCCCTGAAACCATCGTACCCATAACTCGCGTCGCGGGGCATCTACATCGAAAGCGCTTATCCCGCACGCCCACGATGCAAAAAGGGGCACCCCGCCGGTTGGCAGAGCGCCCCCTTTACATGGCTTACCTCAACCCAGCTTTAGGCCTGGAACCAACGGGCGGTGCTGCGCTCGTCGAGGGCCTTGAGGGTAGCGGCGGGATCGGCAACCTTCTGCAGGAACATCATGGCTGCGATGGCGTACGGCTTGTAGCTGGCCTCCTTGTACATGCCCACGCGGTGCATGTCGAAGACGTCGGCGTTAACCTCGCCGTGCTCGCAGGAGACACCGGAGATGTCGGCGGGCAGCGGGTGCATAAAGATGGTGTCCTGACCGTTGGCAGTCTTCTCCATGAGCTCGGTCGTGGAGCACCAGTCCTGATGGGTGGCGTTCTGGGCGAGCAGCTCCTTCTCGAGTGCAGCGATGCCGGCGTCGTCGCCCTCGGCGTACAGGTTGGTGCGCTTCTCCATGGCGGCAAACGGAGCCCAGCTCTTCGGGATCACGATGTCGGCGCCCTCGAAGGCCTCGGCCATGGTGTTGACCTGCTTAAAGGTGGTGCCGGACTCGGCGGCATAACCCTTGGCGCGCTCGACGACCTCGGGCATGAGGTCGTAGCCCTCGGGGTGGGCCAAGGTGACGTCCATGCCAAAACGGGGCAGCAGGCTGATCAGCGACTGCGGGCAGGACAGCGGCTTGCCGTAAGAGGGCGAGTAGGCCCAGGTGACGGCAACCTTTTTGCCCTTGAGGTTCTCAAGACCGCCAAACTCGTTGATGAGGTAGAGCATGTCGGCAGAGGACTGCGTGGGGTGATCGGAGTCGGACTGCAGGGAGATGAGCGTGGGACGGTGATCCAGAACGCCGTCCTCGTAGGCCTGCTGGACAGACTCGGAGACCTCGGCCATGTAGGCGTCGCCCTTGCCGATGTACATGTCGTCGCGGATGCCGATGACGTCGGCCATGAAGGAGATCATGGTAGCGGTCTCGCGGACGGTCTCGCCGTGAGCGATCTGGGACTTCTTCTCGTCCAGGTCCTGCAGCTCAAGACCGAGCAGGTTGGCTGCCTTAGAGAAGGAGAAGCGCGTACGGGTGGAGTTGTCACGGAACAGGGAGACGGCCAGACCCGAATCGAAGATCTTGGACGAAACGTTGTTCTCGCGCAGCTCGCGCAGGGCGTCGGCGACGATGTAGAGCGCCTTGAGCTCATCGGTGGTCTTATCCCAGGTGTGCAGGAAGTCGCTGCCGTACATGCCCTTAAAATCGAGGCCGTTCAGCTGCTCGACGAGCTCGGTAAACTTGGCGTCCATGTAAATATCCTTTCCAAAGATGAAACGATTGCAATGAGTAGATGTGCTCCGGCATGCGCGTGTGGCTAGAACATGCAGAGCACTATGACGAGGACCCGCTACCGTTGAGGAAGCATGGGAGATAACGACCGCGGGTCCCAAGTCAACAGGGGGTGCCGGGGACACGAGCTGTCCCCGGCTCAACAAGATCGAGGAATGGGACTAATCGATCTTGTTGTTGGTCAGACCGGCGCGGAACACGGTGGCGTCGCCATCGGCCTGGCTCGGATCGTAGAGGTTCAGGGCAGCCACATACATGGCGGCAGCGGTGACCAGGTCGTCCTTGTAGGTGACCTCGTTGGGAGCGTGAGCCTGAGACTCGGCACCCGGGCCGAAGCCGACGCAGGGGATGCCATAGCGGCCCTGGATGGAAACGCAGTTCGTGGAGAAGGTCCACTTGTCGCACAGCGGACGACCGGTGCGCTTGTCCATGCTGGGCTCGCAGCCGATGCGCTCGTCACCGAACATGGCCTTGTGGGCGTCGACGAGGGCCTTGACGTGCGGAGCGGTCTCCTTGTTGATCCACGTGGGGAAGTAAGCCTCGGTCTCGTAAACCTCGCCGGTCCAGGACGGACGGTCGTACATGTACATGGAGACCTTCACGTCGTCGCCGTACTTCTTGGCGGCCGGCAGGTTGCGAATCTCGTCCAGGCAGGACTCCCAGGTCTCACCGGCGGTCATGCGACGGTCGATGGAGATGGCACAGGAGTCGGCCACGGCGCAACGGCTGGGGCTGGTGTAGAAGATCTGGCTGACGGTGCAGGTGCCGCGGCCCAGGAAGCGGGCGTCCTCGAAGTGCTCGGGGTTGTACTTGGGGTCGAGCATCTTGACGAGGCCCTTGATGTCGGTCGACTCGTCACAGCCGTTGTTGTTGAGGGCGCGGACGTCGGCGATGATGTCGGCCATCTTGTAGATGGCGTTGTCGCCGCGGTCGGGAGCGGAGCCGTGGCAGGAGGTGCCGTGAACGTCGACGCGGATCTCCATGCGGCCGCGGTGACCGCGATAGATGCCGCCGTCGGTGGGCTCGGTGGAAATGACGAACTCGGGCTTAATGCCGTCCTTGTTGTAGATGTACTGCCAGCACATGCCGTCGCAGTCCTCTTCCTGGACGGTGCCGACGACCATGATCTTGTAGCCCTCGGGGATGAGGCCCATGTCCTTCATCATCTTGGCAGCGTAGGTAGCAGAAGCCATGCCACCCTCCTGGTCGGAGCCGCCGCGGCCGTAGATGATCTCGTCGGTCTCGTAGCCCTCATAGGGATCGGCATCCCAGTTCTCGATGTTGCCGATGCCGACGGTGTCGATGTGGGAGTCGATGGCGATGATCTTGTCGCCCTCGCCCATAAAGCCCATAACGTTGCCCAGGCCGTCGACCTTGACCTCGTCATAGCCAAGGCTCTCCATCTCGGCCTTGATGCAAGCGACAACCTCACCCTCCTCGCAAGACTCAGAGGGGTGAGAGATCATGGCGCGCAGGAAGCGAGTCATATCAGCACGATGGGACTCCGCAGTAGCCTTAATGGCATCAAAATCGAGTTCTTTAGTCATAACAGTCAACCTTTCTACAAGGGTTTACCTACAGGTAGATATTTCAGATAGATCACTTGTGCCAAGCAGCGTGAGGTCGAGCACCCCACAAGCAAGTAACCATAGGAGGCGGACGGAGGACTTTGCTCCGTCGCGAGTTCCGCACGAGCCGGAGAGCACTTAATGTGCTCTCCGTGCGAGCAGGACTGTCCGAGCAGGGAGTAAAGTCCTCCGGCTGCCTCCGGACAGGTCAGTCTGCTAGCAGGTCGGATACTCGCCCTCCCAGACGATGCGACGGTACTGATCCGGATCGGTGTCGCCCTCGGTGGAGAAGCAGAGCACGGAGCTCGTCTTGTCCAGGCCGATGAGCTCCTTGAGCTCGGCGTACTCGGGATCGAGCATAAGGGTCTCGACCAGACCGGTGGTCACGGCGCCGGACTCGCCGGAGATAACGCGCGGGTCGCCCTTCTCGGGAGCGCCCAGGGTGCGCATGCCGCGAGCGGTGACCCAGTCGGGGCAGGACACGAAGGCGGTGGTGTGGTTGCGCAGGATATCCCAACCCAGGATGTTGGGCTCGCCGCAGCACAGGCCGGCCATGATGGAGGGCATGTCGCCGTCCACGATGCGCGGATCGCCGTCGCCGGCGGCAGCGCCCTTGTACAGGCAGGCGGCAGGCGCGCACTCGACCACGACGAAGGTGGGCGGGTTATCGGGATACAGGTTGGTGAAGTAGCCCACCACGGCGCCGGCGAGCGAGCCCACGCCAGCCTGGACAAAGACGTGCGTCGGGCGGTTGATGGCCATCTCGCGCAGCTGCTCGGCAGCCTCGGAAGCCATGGTGCCGTAGCCCTCCATGATCCAGGACGGGATCTTCTCGTAGCCCTCCCAGGCGGTATCCTGAACGATGACGCCGCGCTCGCAGGCGTCGGCCTCGGCGGCGGCCATGCGCACGCACTCGTCGTAGTTGACCTCTTCGATGGTCACCGTGGCGCCCTCGGCGGCGATGTTATCGAAGCGGGGCTTGGTGGAACCCTTGGGCATGTGCACGACAGCCTTCTGGCCCAGCTTGTTGGCAGCCCATGCCACGCCACGGCCATGGTTGCCATCGGTAGCGGTAAAGAAGGTGGCCTGGCCAAAGTCCTTGGCAAGCTGATCGGAGGTCAGGTAATCGAAGGTGCACTCGGCAACGTCCTTGCCGGTCTCGTCGGCAATGTAGTTGGCCATGGCAAACGAGCCGCCCAGGACCTTAAAGGCGTTGAGGCCAAAGCGATAGCTCTCGTCCTTAACGCACAGGTTGGACAGGCCCAGGCGCGCGGCCTGGCCGTCCAGGCGGGCAAGCGGAGTAACGGTGTACTGGGGGAACGACTGGTGGAAGGCGCGGGCCTTCTTCACGTGGTCGAGGCTCATGATTCCCAAGTGCTTGTCATCGCTCTTGGGCATCGTGTTGCCCGCCCACTGGATCTTATCGGCCATACGGTGAACTCCTTAAGTTCTCTCTTGCCGGCCCCCGCATACGCGTTTCAGCCCGATCCCATTCACACGGCTGAACTTTTATGTGGATGCCAAACAAAAAGTTTGTTAGCACTGTTCTATCACACTTTTTGATTGGAAAACCTAACAAATTGTTTGTTGCCGTAATCGGTACCTTTTCGCCGCCGAACGGTCACATAACACAGCGACGATTTCGTTATTTGCGAACAAGTGGGGTTTATGGCAAAGTGTGCCCAAACTAATTTTTAGGAAGGCACCCATGACCCCCGCACAGATTGAGTTTTACAAGCGCCTCGCACACGGTCTGGCGCTCCAATTTGGTCCCAACTGCGAAGTCGTCGTCCACGATCTGGAGACCGAGGACGTGGACCACTCCATCGTGGTGATCGAAAACGGCCACGTCAGCGGGCGCAAACTGGGTGACGGCCCCAGCCATATTGTGTTTGAGTCCATGCACGAGGGCACCACCGACGTGCACGACCGCGAGCCGTACCTCACCAAAACCACCGACGGCAAGCTGCTCAAGTCCTCGACCATCTTTATCCGCAACGACGAGGGCAAGCCCGTCGGCATTTTGGGCATCAACTTTGACATTACGCTTATGAAGGCTTTTGAGCGTTCGCTCGACGCCTTTACCGGCACCGGCGGCACGGGCTATACCGAGCCCGAGCCCATTACCAAGAACATCGGTGACCTGCTCGAGGACCTGCTGCACGAGTGCGAGCAGTTTGTGGGCAAGCCCGCGGCACTTATGACCAAAGACGAGCGCATTCGCGCCATCGGCTACCTCGACCGTCGCGGCGCCTTCCTCATTTCCAAGTCGAGCGAGCGCGCCTGCGAGTTCTTTGGCATCTCCAAATACAGCTTCTATAGCTACCTCAATGAGGCCAAGGCGGCAGCAGGCGACAAGTAGGCACTCACCTGGATTGCCCCTCCCCTTTTGGGCGCGAGTTCTGGAAAGCATGAATCCAAGACCGAGCCGCTTGGGAAGTTCCATATAATCGATGTCATTAGTATTTCGAAAGGGTGGAACAGAATGGCGTTGAGCAAGGCATCGTGCACCGGTCGCGGATTGATTCCGGCAATTGGTGGACATGTGCACCGCATGTTCGATGAGGGTGAAGACGACTTGTTTTCGCTGAGCCTTGACGACGTGATGGATGATCGCCCGTGGACCGCCGACGAACTCATGGGCGGCGGGGCTCGCCCGTCAAGCCCCAATCCCGCACTTGCGCCTAAGCCCGCATCTGCGCCGGCTCCTGCGCAGTCGCCTGTTTCGACGCCCGCGTCTGCGCCCACACCCACTTCGGCGCCCACGCCCACTCCCCGCCCCGCAAGCGACCCGTCCGAGACGGCGGCGTTTCTCGCTGCGGCGACGCAGAGCAAATCGCCCGACAGCACCGTTATGTACAGCGCCCAGCAGTTGCCTGTTCCTGCGGCACGCAAGCCTCCGGTCACAAGGCTCGATGAGCCCGTTGCCCATCAGGTTGCCTACGATTCCTGGGCTGCAGCCGATCTGGATGAGACCTCTACCGGCATGCCGGCGCTCGACGTTCCAGTTAACCCGCTTTTTGCCGCCAACACGAGCGCCGCGGGCTATGAGGGCGGTGCGGCATATTCCGATTATTCCGATGGCTATGCTGACGCCGGTCGCATCGAGACCGAGGATTATGGCACCACATCGAGCGATTATCTCAACGATCCGTACGCCGCCACGCCTGCACCGGAATATGACCCGGAGGCCGCGTCCGCACCGGCGTATACCAAAAGCACGGGCGAAGAGCGCTTCGCCGATTATTACGCCGAGGAAAAGGCGCTGCGTTTTTCGGAATTTCCGCAGGCAGTCAAGGTTGCCTTTATCGCCATTGTCATTGCCCTGCTCGGTGTCATTGCGTTTGAGGGATTCCGGCTGTTCTCCGGCCCCACCCAAGCGGAGTCGGAGACCCAGCAAAAAGAGAACGATGACGAGTACCTGGACATCAACACCCTCAAGGGCGACCCCAACGACGGAGACGACGAGTAGCGAGAGCTGAAGGCGGCCGCAGGATCCCGCATCCAGCACCGGCTTCTAAGTGCTGTTTTGTCATCCAGCTACACTTTTCCGAAGTTTTAAGGTGCCTATTTCGACACTTTTCCGTACTTTTACACGGCTGATTTCGACACTTTTCCGGATGAAAGCCGAATAATCACTTGGGAAACCAACGCCGTTCACGCGTCATTTCGCAGGCGGCGCTTGATTTCTGTCCGTACACGTTGATAGACTTCCTCTTGCCCGCAAGGAGCGGGCACATTTTATCCAGAGTCGGGGTAGAGAGTTGGCTCCACGATCCCGACGCCAACCGGCCAAGAGGCACGGTGGCCCTGCCAACATCGATGAAAGGAGTCCGTATGGACAATTTCTCCGTGCGCAGCGAGCGTAACTTCCACAACCTGATCGTCAAACCGAATCACATGCATCTTCTGGATAAGCCAAATGGCTACGCCTCGGCCATGATCAAGAGCAGCCTCTCCCACCAGATGCGCTTTACGGTGCAGGTGCTCTAGGAAGAACTCTGCGCCGCCGGCAGCCCGCACGTGCTGCAGATCAAGCTGCTTGGAGACGACTCTCGCGAGCCGTCTAGCTGGAAGCTCTTTGCTGACGGCATATGCGTTGCGGACGGATCCGGCGCCTTTGCCCGAGAGTGCTTCTGCGAGGGAGCCGAGGCATTCCTGGACCTGTGCCGCGACGCCGTACGCACGGCCGAGCTGTACTAGTGGAGCCAGAGGGAGCATGAGCTGTTGAGTGCGGCCCGCGGGATTGCGGGGGCGTAGGCAGACAGGCCAGACAGCTCGTCATACTGGTTGACGCTTCGATTCAAACAGCAGGGCGGGCTCGCGCTTACAGCCCCGCCATGCCAAACCGAATGGCGTTCTCAAAAGGCCTACCCCCTCCGCCTTCAGCTTTAGCAGCAGGTCGCCCAGCTCGGAGCACTTGCTGGAAAGGCGCGTCTGAGCTCGCTCGCCCATCCCCCCACCGTTGACGGACCTCCTGGGCGCGCGGGCTCACGCGGTAGTCCCCGTCCATCATCTGCTTGAGCAGCTTGGCGGTCACGCGCGCATCGGCTAGGGCGCTGTGGGCGTGACCCGTCGACTCGTCGAACTCGATGCCAAACCACGTCGCTGCGTCACTCAAAGAGACGCACCCGTGGCTGCTCATGTCCATGATCGAGGTGTAAAACGCCTGCAGGTCGGCCCAGTCCGTAGGAAATGCGGAAAGATCGATGTGCTTTGCTTGGCACTCGATCAAAAGCTGTCGACGATCCGCCCCGCTCCAACAGACCACCTGGGCGGAGTAGCGCCCGATCCAATCGCTGAGCCTTTTGATCACCATGTAGAGCGGATCGGCCATCGCGGTGCCCACGGCCGATATCCCTGTGAGCTCGCGAACGGGGAACGCAACGCCTTCGGTAAATTCCGTCTGTACAAACTGCGAGAACTCGCCCATAACGTTGCCGTGGTAATCGAGCTTGACGGCGCCGGCCTCGATAATCTCATTGCACAGTCCACGGCGCTGACGCTGCTTTGGCACCGGCGCAAACTCAAAGTCCAGCACGATCTGGCGCGCAAAGTTCGTCGTATCGATAGCCGAGACACCCGGCATCTTTTCAGCTGACACGGTTAGGGCCTCTCTCCGTTGCTTGCCGCTCGTTTCTCGAACGGTCATATCACAGCAAGTGTAGCTGCCCGTGCGGACACAAAATTGCGCGGCGGCGCCGTTGCGGGTCCTGGAACGCATGTTCCATTTGAGGCTCTGCAGCGCATCCCATTCTGAGCGCCAATTCCGGGATGCTGCCTCCGTTCCAAACAAAAGGCCCCGGCTCACGATGGAGCTGGGGCCAAAGGCGCAGCTTATACAGTTGATGGCAAGCGCAGACGGCAGTCAGCAATGGCTGTCCGCGCTCTACCCTACCCGCGGTGACGGGCGCGGCTGTACGGCGTATCCACCATGGGCAGATCCGGACGCAGCTTCCCGTCAAACGCGCGGTAGGCGTTCTGCACGGCGGGCGCCGTGGGGATCGTTGCGATCTCGCCGATGCCCTTGCCGCCGTATGCCACAGGCAACAGCTCGTCCTTCTCCACGTAGATGGCGTGGATATCCGGAATCTCGGGCGCACGGAACAGCCCGAGCGTACCGTACCTTGCCTGGGGCACGCAGTCCTTGAGCGGCCAGTCCTCGGTAAGCGCATAGCCCATACCCATGAGCACGCCGCCTTCGATCTGACCCTGGATGGAGATGGGATTGACAACCTTGCCGGAATCGTGCGCGGCATAGACCTCGCTCACGCGGCCGTCATCATCCAAAATGACCACATGCGTGGCAAAGCCGTAGCAGATGTGGCTCTTGGGGTTGGGAACGTCGGCGCCCAGCTTGTCGGTCGGCTCCAGATACACGTAGCCAAACTCGCATCCCTCAAGCGCCTTGATGGCGGTCGCGGGATCCTGAGGATGCATACCCTGGCCGGCGACGAGCTCCTGCGTGCGCAGCTGATAGGCGCGACCGTCGTCGTACTCGATCTTGACGCCGTCGCCATGCGCGCTCACCGGGGCGGTAGGCGCAGGCTTGCCGGCCTCGATGCCAACCATGGCATCGCGCAGCAGGAAGGCGGCACCGCGCACGGCCTCGCCGGTCACGACCGTCTGGCGCGAGCCAGACGTGGTGCCGGAGTCGGGAGCGTTCTCGGTGGAGCACTCGCCATTGGCAATGCAGCTCAGCGGCAGACCGCAGGCCTCGGCAACGTCCTGCAAAAAGACGGTGTTGCAGCCCTGGCCGATGTCGGACGTGGCGGCGTAGACCACGGCGCAGCCATCCTCGACGCGAATCTTGCAGCGACCGGCATCGGGCAGGCCCACGCCCACGCCGGCGTTCTTCATGGCGCAGGCAATGCCGGCGTGGCCGGGATGCGCGTAGTAGGCATCCTTGACCTCGAGCAGCGTCTCCTTAAGCGCCGTGGAGCAATCGGCAATCTGACCGTTGGGCAGAACCTCGCCCGGCTCGATGGCGTTTCGGTAGCGAATCTCCCACGGATCCAGGCCAACCTTCTCTGCCAGCAGGTCGATCAGGCTCTCGAGCGCAAACTCGGACTGGCAAACGCCAAAGCCTCGGTACGCGCCGGCGGGCGGGTTGTTGGTGTAGTAGCCAAAGCCGCGAATGTCGGTGTTCTGGTACTTGTAGGGGCCGACGGCATGCGTACAGGCGCGCTCGAGCACCGGGCCGCACAGCGACGCGTAGGCGCCGGTGTCAAAGTTGATCTCGCAATCCAGGCCGGTAAAGTTGCCCTCGGCGTCGCAACCCAGCGTAAAGGTACCGTCCATGGCATGGCGCTTGGGATGGAAAGCGAGCGACTCGGCACGCGTGAGCTTGCACTTCACAGGACGCTGGAACTTATATGCGGCGAGCGCGGCCAGGTGCTGGACCGAAACGTCCTCCTTACCGCCAAAGCCGCCACCCACGAGCATGGTCTCGACGACCACACGCTCGGGTTCGCTATCCCAGCCAAACATGTGGGCGCACTCTTTGCGCGTATCGTAGGCACCCTGGTCGGTCGACTGCACCTTGACGCCGTTCTTGTACGGGAAGGCGACGGCGCACTCGGGCTCCAAGAAGGCATGCTCGGTAAAGGGCGTGGTAAAGCGCTGCGTCACGGTGAACGCGCTCTCTGCCAGCGCCTTGGTGGCGTCGCCGCGCGTCACGTGACGGCTCTGGCACACGTTGTCCTTGAGCTCCACCGTGTTGCCAAAGGCAAAGAAACTGTCGTGCAGGCGCGGGGCGTCGGCAGCCCTGGCCTCGACAATGTTACGCACGGGCTCCAGCGGCTCGTAATCGATCTTTACGAGCTTCTTGGCCTTCTCGAGCGTCGCCTCGTCCTCGGCAACCACCAGCACAATGGCATCGCCCACGCAGCGGGTGATATCGCCCTGGGCGATCATGACGTCCCAATCCTGGATAAGGTGGCCGACCTGGTTGACCGGCACATCCTCAGCGCGCAGGATGCCCACCACACCGGGCAGGGCCTCGGCCTTGGAGGTGTCGATGGAAAGCACACGGGCGCGCGGATACTTGGAGCGCACGGCGCTGGCATAGGTCAGGCCCGGCTGATCGAGCTCGTCGATGTCATCGGGGTACTTGCCCTCGCCGAGCACCTTCTTGCGCACGTCGATACGGAAGGCGCGCTTGCCCACGCCGTAGTCGTCGCCGCGCTCCAGGTCCTCGTCGATCTGCTTTTCGCCGCGGAGCACCGCAGCGGCCAGCGAAATGCCCTCAATAATCTTCTTGTAGCCGGTGCAGCGGCAGACGTTGCCGCGGATGGCGTACTTGATCTGCTCCTCGGTGGGCTCGGGGTCCTCGGCGATCAGCGCCGCGCCTGCCATGACCATACCGGGGATGCAAAAACCGCACTGCACGGCGCCCACGGCGCCAAAGGCGTACACAAAGGCCTCGCGCACGTCCTCGGGCAGGCCCTCGACAGTCACGATGTTGCGGCCGGCGGCAAGGGCGGTGGTCAGCACGCAGGCCTTGACGGCCGCACCGTCCACATGAATGGTGCAGGTGCCGCAAGCACCCTCGGAGCAGCCGTCCTTGGCGGAATGGATGTGCAGGTCGTCGCGCAGGTAGCGCAGCAGCGGTTTGTTTTGGGTCGTCGTGTGCTCGACGCCGTTAACGGTAAAAGTGAATTCCTGTGCCATGGTGATTCCCTTCTACACGCCGGCGGCGATGCCGGTGCGGTCGTGGATGGCGCCATGCGGGCAAACGACGGCGCACATGCCGCACGACAGGCAGTCCGCACCGTCGATGTGGGCACAGTTGTCCTCGATGCGGATAGCGCCGGCAGGGCACTTTTTGGCGCACATGCCGCAACCGATGCAGCTCGTGTCGCAGATCTTGCGGGCAATGGCGCCCTTATCAGTGTTGTTGCAGCGCACCAAGATGTTCTGGTAACCGGGAACGAAGGCAATCACGCGCTGTGGACACGCCATGCCGCACAGGCCGCAGCCCGTGCACTTGGAGCGATCTACGCGGGCGACACCATCGACCAGCGCAATGGCGCCGTGGGGGCAGGCCGTGACGCAAGCACCACAGCCAATGCAGCCTTCGCTGCAGCGGGCGTCGCCGCCTGCGGAAGCGCAACCGCTTCCGCAGGCAACGTAGGCCACGTTATGTTGAATAGTTTTGGCCATAAGAGACTCGCCTATTTCTTAAGAAGGTACGAATAGTTGTCGCGCACAGCCCTGATGGTCAGGCGGACGGCCTCGGGAAGGCCGGTGTTGACGGCATCGACCGAGACGGTGCGGACCGTGCCGGCGACGCGGACCTTAAAGTGGTCCTCGTCCACGGCCAGGAAGCCCTCGTTCTCGGAGTTCTCCATGTCCTGCTCGCTCCAGAACAGGGTGAGCTTGTCCTTGTAGGGGCGACCCTCCTGGTAGGGGCAGAACACGGCGCAGTTGCCGCACTCGTTGCACATGCCGTCGACATGTACCACCTGGTGTTTGTCCAAGCCCGGCACCTTAATGGCCACGTTGGCGCGGTTGGGGCACACGTCGCAGCAGACCTCGCACACCGAGCCGCAGCCCAGGCAGCGGGTCTTGGTGCAGTTGCGCTTGTCGCGGCACAGCGACCCCTTGCGCTCGTAGCAGGTGTCCTCGCGGCCGGCCTGCTCGTTGCAGTCGGCGTACTTGTTAAAGTCCACACCGGCGATGGCACGGGCGACCTCGGCGGCGTCGGCAATAGCCTCGACCACGGTGGCCGGACCGCGACGGCAGTCACCTGCAGCCCAGACGCCCTCGACGCCGGTGGAGGTGGCGGCAAGGCGGCCGCGACGGTCGTGCTCGACGCCCGCGGCATCGTACAGGCTGGCATCGATGCCCTCGCCCACGGCGCAGATCACCGTAGTGGCGGAAAGCTCGACGGTCTCGCCCGTGGCGACGGGGCTGCGACGGCCGCTTGCATCCGGCTCGCCCAGCTCCATAACGTCGCAGGTCAGTACGGCGCCGTTGAGTGTCTTGGGTGCCAGCAGCTCGCAGAACTCAACGCCGTCGGCAAGAGCAAGATCGAGCTCTTCCTCGTCGGCGGGCATCTGCTTCTTGGTGCGGCGATACACCAGGCGCACGTTCTTCACGCCAGCCAGGCGCTTGGCCACGCGGGCCGCGTCCATGGCGGTGTTGCCGGCGCCAATGACCACGACGTCCTCGCCCAGCTCGAGCTTCTCGCCCTTCTTGGCGGCCTCGAGGAACTCCAGCACGTCGAGCTCGGCGTCCTCGCCCAAGCCTGCAGACCCGGGCATCCAGGCACCGGTGGCCACGACCACGTCGGTAAAGCCCTGGGCCTTGAGCTCGTCAATGGACTCCACGTGGGCGTTGAGCTGAACCTTGGCGCCAAAGGCCAGGCAGAGCTCGGCATCGTGCGAGATATCGTCGCTGGCGATACGGAACTCGGGGATCACGTGACGGACCACGCCGCCGAGCGAATCGCGGGCCTCAAAGATGGTGACGGGCACGCCGGCGCGCGTCAGGAAGAACGCCGTCGCCAGACCGGCCGGGCCGCCGCCGATAACGGCAACGTTGCGCTCGCCGTCGTTGGCAATAGCCTGGGAGCGCAGCTTGGGCAGCACGGCGGTCATGGCCTCGCGGGCGGCCTTGAGCTTGCTGGCGCGGATCTGGGCGCCCTCGGGCTCGTAGAACGCACGCTCGCAGGCACGGCCGCAGGGATGCGGGCAGATGGTACCGGTAATGAACGGCAGGGCGTTGCGCTCGATGATGATGTTGAGAGCGTCCTCGTAGCGTCCCTCGTCAACAGCCGCCAGGTAGGCGGGAATATCCTGCTGGATGGGGCAGCTCGTACGGCAAGGCGTGGTAAAGCAGTCGGAAAGCGGGCTCTTGCCGGCGACCTTGCGGTCGGGCAGCGGACGCAGCGGCTTCTTGTAGAGCGGGTTGGTGAGCGAGTCGGTCTGGATCGCAGTCACGGCCTCGAGCGAGACACCCGCGAACGGCTTGCCGTCCAGGTCGGCAAACTCGCCGGCCATCTGGCTAAAGCGCTCGTAGCCACCGGGCTTGAGCACGTCGGTCGCCAGGGTGACGGGCCAAATGCCGGCGTCATACAGGGCACGGATGTTGTAGACCGTGGCACCGCCGGAGTAGCTGATGCGCAGCTTGCCATCGAACTGCTCGGTAATGCGGCGGGCGGCCTCGATGGTCAGCGAGAACAGCGAACGGCCGGACATGTACATCTCGGTAGAAGGCAGCTCGTTCCTCGTCACGTCGACGGGGAACGTGTTGGTCAGCTTGACGCCAAACTCCAGACCGCGCTCGGCGCACAGGGCAATCAGGCGCTCGAACATGGGCACGGCGTCGACCCACTGCAGGTCCTCGCGGAAGTGCGTGTCATCGAAGACGATGTAGTCAAAGCCCAGCTCGTTCAGGCGCTGGCGGGCAAACTCATAGCCCAGCAGCGTGGGGTTGCACTTGATGTAGGTGTTGAGGCCCTTCTCGGTAATCAGATAGGTCGCGATGCGCTCGATCTCCGCCGGCGGGCAGCCATGCAGCGTGGACTCAGTGATGGATTTGGAGACGCGCGCCGGGATGGACTCGACAAACGCGGCATCGACATGCTCAAACTTGTCCAGGTTAGCGAGCGCCCATGCGCGGCACTCGTTCCAGACGTCGGAGCCGCTGGCGTCCTTCATGCCTTCGATGTAGGCATCGACCTTGGGGCTCTTAATACCCTCCAGGTCATAGCCCACGGACATGTTGAAGACAAAGCCGTCCGGGCTACCCAGACCGTACTCGCGAGCGATCAGGTGGCAGGCAAACCATGCCTTCACGTACTCGGCAAAGGCCTGCGGAACCTCGAGCTCGGTCGACCACTCGCAGTTGTAGCACTCGTCCTGTGCCACGATGCAGGGCTTGTTGACGCACTTGGAGAGCTCCTCGCCGTCCATAACCTGGACGGTCTTGAGCTCAAAGAAGCGGGAACCAGCAACGTAGGAGGCCACGATGTTCTGGGCCAGCTGCGTGTTGGGGCCGGCGGCCGGGCCAAACGGAGTCTCGATGCGCTCGTCAAAAATGGGAATCGCGCCCTCCTGGTTGGTCGCGACCATCTTGCGCACGCCAAAGATGGCGTCCTGGGTCTTGTGCTCCTCGATGATCCAGTTCATCAGCTGCGAAAACGGGATCGGCCTCATGATGTCGCTCATAGTGAGCTCCTCTCTGTAACGCCCGGCGAGACCGCGCGGCGGGCGCAAATACGGTGTAGCGCTAGCACAGCGCCGGCGACCCCGCGGAGGCCGCCTATGCGCGCGTCGGATGCGGCGAAACATCCGACGCGCGCGAATCTCCAATTGGAATTAATACACGCGATCGTTGAGCGTGCTCCAGAGCTTCTTGGACTCGGCCATGGTCCACGCGTTGATCTTGTCCTCATCAATGCCAACGAACTCGCGATCCTTGTACAGGACGCGGCCGTTGATGATGGTGGTGCGGCAGTTTTTGCCCATCATGCCAAAGAGCATGTGGCCGTCGATGTTCTCCTCGCTCAGCGGCGTAAAGGGCTTGTAGTCCATAACGATGACGTCGGCGGCAGCGCCGGCCTCGAGCACACCGAGCTTGCGATCGAAGTACTTGCTCGCCATCTTGGCGTTGTTCTCGAACAGCATCGTCATGGCCTCGCACCAGCCCACGTTGGGCATGGCGGCGTTGTGGCGCTGAATGATCAGGAAGACCTTGAGGCTCTCGAGCATATCGTGGGTGTAGGCGTCGGTGCCCATGCACACGGGGATGCCGCGGCGGAAGAACTCGAGCACGGGGGCGCAGCCCACGGCGTTGCCCATATTGGATTCGGGGTTGTTGACGAGCCAGGTGCCGGACTCCTTGACGATATCCATCTCGGCAGGCGTCACGTGGATGCAGTGGCCGAGCATGGTGTCGGGACCCAGCAGGTTGTGCTGCAGCAGGCGCTCGACGGGACTGATGCCACCGCGGTTGAGACGGGAGTCCCACACGTCATTCATGCCCTCGCACACATGGATGTGGAAGCCGGTCAGGCCGTTGTTGGCCTCGGCCATCTTGTCCATGGTCTCGTCCGACAGCGTAAAGGTGGCGTGACCGCCAAACATGGCGGCGATCATGTGGTTGTCGTTATCGCGACGCTCCTTGGCGGCCCACTGGGCAAATTCGGCGTTCTCGGCAATGGCCTGGTCGCATTTTTCCTGGCCGCGGCGATCGGAGACCTCGTAGCACAGGCACGAACGCATGCCCAGCTCCTGAGCTGCATCCTTAATGGTAAAGAGGCTTCCCGGGATCTCGCAGAAGCTCGCATGGTGATCGAAGATCGTGGTGACGCCATCGCGGATGGAGTCCAAAATCGTGGCATAGGCGCTGGCCTTGGTGCCGTCGAGCGTCAGATTGTCGTCGATCTTCCACCACTGCTGCTCAAGATTCTCCAGGAAGTTGGTGGGGTTGCAGCCCTTAATGGCAAGGCCGCGGGCCAGACCCGAGTAGATGTGGGTGTGGCAATTGATGAGTCCGGGCATGATGAGGTTGCCCTGGGCGTCGACGTACTCGGCATCCGGGTACTTGGCTTTGAGCTCGCACTCGGGACCTACTTCGACGATCGTATCTCCGTCAATGGCGACCGCACCGTTGGGAATGAACGGGGTCTGAGCGTTGCGGGTAAAAACGGAACCGTTAGCGACCAGAAGCATGAATGCTCCCTTCAACATCAGGGGCGGGGTTTGACACCTCTGACATGGCGGAGTGCGAAGCGCCGGCCTACACCGGAAACGGGCCCTCTCCCGTCAACGCTTCACCAAAGGGACAAACCCTTTGAAGTGCGGCTTGGCGCCGCATGACGTCGG
>OGZZ01001250.1_pt1 | contig 18684 bp, 19 predicted proteins | sample 1577021 | NCBI WGS metagenome assembly OGZZ01 (sample SAMEA3541526, study PRJEB24748) | human gut metagenome | biome: human gut; feature: human-associated habitat; material: faeces | place: China | collected 2012
TATTTTATTATTTATCCTTCCATTTTTGGGAGAATGGGAACAAACAAAACATATGAAACTCTATAAAACTGCTTACGAGAATTCCTATTATTATATTTTTGAGTACCCACTATCCATTCTTTTTATATTATCCTTATTATTTATTGGTGTTGGTATATACCAAATCATAAAACTAAAAAAAGGAGGACTTTAAAATGAAAAAAATAATCACTCTTCTAGTAACTGTTATATTTAGTACCTTGACGCTCTTTCCAACAAGTATCATGGCATCTGACTTCTCTAATAATCCAGCATCTTCTATTATACAACCTCGAACAGATGGGTATTATTTTTGGGATGTTGAAAGTAAATCTAAACAAGGAACAACATATGGTTCTTGGCGTTTAGGTCCTCAGGGGGCTGGACCTGGAACCATAAGCGTAAACAAAGAGGATACCGTAACTAATACAATAACTGGAGCTTACACTAGTGTGAGTGCTATATCTTCCTATATAGGTGCCTCAATCAATAAAAGCCAATCTTATTCTGTAAATTATAGTTTGCCAGTTCCCAAAGGAAAAACTTATCAAATCAAATACCGACCATTATATACAAAATATAAAATTGTTCAAAGACGTTATTATCAAATTGATGGACATTCATCTCCTACTTCTGAAACCAAAACTTGCTATGTATCAATTTTTTACGATTGGGGATTCAGCTATAATGTAATTAAATAGCAATTTATAAAATTTAAGAATGGATAGCCTATTTCTAAAAGGTGGTAGACACAATCTATCACCTTTTTATTTAACACACCCTCCTTACAAAGTTGAATACACATACTCCATGTCCAAGTTTTCCCATACCCCCTCTGCAATCCTTTGCTTCCTGTGATTGCGCCGATCTGTGCAAACATTGTCTCAAACTGCCCCAGACCATCCAGCGGTTTGGCAATTTTGTCCCAGCTTGCTTTTACTTGCGCGTAGATCTGTGCGTCCGGTGGAATGATTTTAAGTTTCTCCATTTCTTTTCCTGTAATCAAATGTATTCTCCTGTCAATCAAACGGAAATCCGGCTCTCCTGCAAAATAGAGTATACATACTCCATATCCAGATGCTCCCGCAATCCCTGTGCGAGCTTGTCATACTGCTGTTCCTTAAATGCATGATAATCACCGCCAGCCTCCGGTTTCCATGACACCCTTTTTTTGTCGGCCAATGCCTGTACTATGCGCACGGCAATGTCTCCATCGTCAAAAATGCCGTGCACATAACTGCCGTATACGCCGGGTGCTTCGCCGCCTTTTTCCATGCGCTGCACCCCGTCGGTTCTGCCATCTGCCAGCTGTACCAGTGGCGTCTGATGTTCCCCGGTAGAAACCGTTGTCTTTCCCATATGAATCTCATAGCCGGAAAATTCCAATCCGGAAAGTGTGGAAAAAATACCGGTTACATTTTCAAATTTTCCACGTGTCTGCGTACGCATTTTTTCCGGCATCAGGGTCGTGTCGGTGTCGATCAGTTCCATACCACGCAAGGGTAGTGCCCCGTCGCGCTTTATGCGCTCCACGGCAATTGTATCCGGCTCATGAGAAATTGCTTCGCAATGAGCCGGATAGAGCGGTTCGCATAGCGAATTCTCATTCTCTACCCCATGTGGGTCCGAAATGGTACGCCCCAGCATCTGATAGCCACCGCAGATCCCCCAGACCGGGATATGCACCGCCAGCTTTTTGACTGCGGTTTCCAGACCGTTCTGCCGCATCCAGCGCAGATCCCCCATCGTATTTTTGCTGCCCGGCAGAAAAATCATATCCGGCTGTCCTAGTTCCTGCACCGAAGAAACATAGCGCACGGACACACCCTCCAGCCGTTCAAACACGTTAAAATCCGTAAAATTGGAGATCCGTGGAAAACGGATCACTGCCAGATCTATCACGCCTACATCGTGGTTGTCCAACTGGCCGCTCAGACTGTCCTCATCCTCAATGGAAAGATGCATATATGGAACTACTCCGGCAACCTTCACACCGCCGCGTTCCTCCAGCATCTCCACTCCCGGATCAAGGATTGTCTTATCCCCGCGGAATTTATTAATAATCAGACCCTTCACACGGGCTTTTTCATCCTCTTCTAAAAGTATCAAAGTTCCCAAAAGCTGCGCAAACACGCCGCCACGGTCGATATCCCCCACCAGAAGCACCGGTGCATCGACCAGTTTTGCCAGCCCCATATTGACAATATCATCCGATTTCAGATTGATCTCTGCCGGGCTTCCCGCCCCTTCCATCACAATAATGTCTGCCTGCTTTTCCAACTCCGAAAAAGCCTCGCAGATCGTCGGAACCAGCTTTTTCTTATACGCAAAATAATCCCGCGCCCGCATATTTCCGAGCACCTCACCCTTTACGATCACCTGTGATCCGACATCATTGGTCGGTTTCAACAGGATGGGATTCATAAGCACGGAAGGCTTCACACCCGCCGCTTCCGCCTGCATGACCTGCGCGCGCCCCATCTCCAGACCGTCTTCGGTGATGTAGGAGTTGAGCGCCATATTCTGTGATTTAAACGGTGCCACGCGATAGCCATCCTGCGCAAAAATACGGCAAAGTCCTGCAACGATCAGGCTTTTTCCGGCATTTGACATCGTGCCCTGCACCATGATTACTTTTGCCATGTTTGTTTCCTTCCTGCTAACCAGCAATCACAACCCTGCAATCCTTCTTGAAGCATGCAATTCCATATTTGATAAAATTACGCATTCCGTCCTGCTTCAGCTTATCGACATATGATTTTTCTTCCATCTGTTTCAAAGCTTCGGCACATGCAGCATCCAGATCTCCATTCCCGGCATATTTCAGTTCTATCACAATTCCTGTTCTGTTGTTCGGCACCTCAACAAGAATATCGCTGTAGCCGGTTCCTGACTCTGCATTTGACTTTATAAGCCAGTTTGCTTTATATCCCAAAAGCCCAAGTAAAATGCCATGGTAAAAATTTTCTTTTTTTTCCTTTGCAACTGCTGTATCACGTATACTTATGGTATTCCAAAGATATTCTCCAAAGAGCTGCTCTATTTTTTCTGTATTTTTTTCTAAAAACGCATTGCAGAATTCTTCCAGTCTCTTACCGTCATTCGCGGACGTATCCCGGAACCATTCCCTGATTTTCTTGATAAAAAGATTTTTTATCTCTTTATTTGGAATTGCCAAACGTATCTTTCCATCCGCTGTACGCCCCTGTTTTGTCAGATATCCGGTCGTAAAAAGTACGCTCCACAGATTTCCAATGTTTTTATCAAGCTCATCATACGTAAGTTCCTGTGAAAGTTCCTTTTCAATACACTCTCCCGCGATCAGACGCTCAATTTCATCCTTGGTCTGCACATCCGCCTTATCAATCAATCTGCGGACGATCGCATTTCCACTCGAATTAGACCAGTAATCCTGTGGTTCAACCGTTTGATCATAGTTAAGTTCATCCACATAATTTATGACATCCCATGGACAGTACACATCCGCATTTCCAAAGTGATAGCCATCATACCATTCCTTTGTTTCCGGAAAATGTGAAGCCAGACCATACGACGCAAGGAGGTTTTTTACCTCATCATCTGTGAATCCAAACTGTTCATCAAATCTGGAATCCATAATAGAAAGTACCTTAAAATTATTCAATCCTGTAAATATACTTTCCTTCGATACTCGCAGACATCCCGTCAGAAATGCAAACTGTAAATAATCATTCGTCTTTAATGCCTGACCAAAAAGACCTCTGATCAGAGAAACCATTTCACGATAATATCCATTCTGATATGCTTTATCCAGAGGAACATCATACTCATCTATGATAATTACTACCTTTTTCCCGTGATGCTTATATAAAAGCTGTGACAGTTTACGGATGCTGTCTTCTATATTCTCATCCGTACCTGTAAGCATTTTAGCGAAATATGCCTTATCCTCGTCCGTAAGTGCATCACTTGTTTTGAGATAATAATGCCGGTCCATTTCATTGGCAAGAATCGTGCCGAGCATCCTCTTCGCATCCGCAAATGTCAGCCCCTCCACCCCTTTGAGCGTGAGAAATATCACTGGATACTTTCCCATGTACGCATCGCATAGTTCTTTATTCTTTGCAATATATAAGCCTTCAAACAGTGAAACATCTGCACCGATTTCAAAAAAACTTTTCAGCATGCTCATATTCAATGTCTTGCCAAAACGTCGCGGACGGGTGAACAGTGTTACTTCCCCCCAATTCATCAGAATCTGTTCTATAAGATTTGTCTTGTCAATATAATAAAATCCGTTCCTGCGTATTTTTTCAAAACTGTCAATTCCTACCGGTAATTTCAAAGTATTTACCATATGAACCTCCAACAAACAGATCATTTTGCCATATTTACATATAGTATAACTGATTGACAAGGTAATTACAATTTCCTTTCATTAAACGGTCACCGAAATACACTGTCATGATTTACTCTCCATTCCAAAAACATTTTCTTGAAAAGATCCCCATGTTCCGTTAAGATGATATTGTAACGAAAAACAATATATCAGGGAGGTAGTTATGAACTATACAATTGAAGGAGCACCAATGCCTGTCGTCATCTGTAACTTAGAGGGCGGCGAAACCATGCTTACGGAGAAGGGCGCAATGTCGTGGATGTCCCCAAATATGAAAATGGAAACCACAACAGGCGGTGGAATCGGAAAAATGTTCGGTCGTGCTTTTTCCGGTGAAAGCATGTTTATCAACCGCTACACCGCGCAGGGCGGCACCGGACTGATCGCATTTGCATCCAGCTTTCCCGGAGATATCCGTGCATTTGAAATCGCACCGGGGCAGGAGATTATCGCCCAGAAAAGTGCCTTTCTCGCATCAACTGCAGGCGTGGAAATGTCTGTTTTTTTCCAAAAACGCATTGCCGGCGGTCTCTTCGGCGGAGAAGGATTTATCATGCAGCGTCTGTCCGGAAACGGCACCGTCTTTCTCGAATTTGACGGACACATCAAAGAATATGAACTTGCACCGGGACAGCAGATTGTCGTCGATACTGGATATCTCGCGGCAATGACCGCCGGATGTTCCATCGATATCCAGACTGTACCGGGTGTAAAGAATATGCTCTTTGGTGGGGAAGGGATCTTTAATACCGTTATCACCGGACCGGGACGTGTATGGCTGCAGAGCATGCCGGTTGCACAGCTCGCCGGAGCAATCAGCCCGTTTATTCCAAATAAAAATTAATCATTTTCGAAAAAATCCCGGAGCCATTTCCCATGCTCCGGGATTTCATTTTATATCATTTTTCAAATTTTCCGAATCTCAAAACTGTTTTTTCCACGGGTTTTTACCTCATATAATACACTGTCTGCTTCCTTAAACAGTTTTTCATAAGGAACTTTCTCCGTCATATACACAGCACCCAGGCTGATGGACAGCGGCACTGAACACCCGCCATATGTAAATGTCTGACACATGCTTCTGACCAGTTTATCCAGCTGTGCCTGAACACCCTCCTGATCACGGTTTTGTATACAGAGAACAAACTCATCTCCGCCAAACCGCGCCATAAGGACATGTGTTCCAAACACCAGACGCATCGTATCCGCTAAAAGTTTTAACGCCTCATCTCCTCCGGCGTGTCCAAGCGTATCATTGACAGACTTAAAGTTATCAATATCCATGATTGCAAACAGAAACGGCAGTTCTTTCCTGTCGTAAATGCTCCCGGCACCGATCCCGGAACGAATAAAACATCCGGATAATCCCCACCCTGAATCTGTTTTGACACCTCATTGTCATAATCCGAATACGACTGGTACTTCACCTCAATACCAGGATATTTCTTATGAAACCCATCCAGGTACTGCTACATATCCTGCTGGGAGATATTGGATGCTACCGAAATCGTTCCCCTGATTTCGTTTTTCTGCGTAGCATGTGCCACACTTCCAAAGTCTGCCGGAAACTGTAACAGCACAAGCAGCGTCAAAAACACCGCCACCACACGCTTTTTCTTCCACTTTATCATCTTTTCCAACCTTCTTCTGCAGCCTTACCTTGCTTCATATGCTTTGGATACCCGCTTATACTCTGCGGGTTCCGTAATCTGCTCCACAACAATATCTCCGTCTTCTGCATCCTGATAACGGTATAAATACACACCCTCCTGAATCTCATCCTCCTGAATAAGGGATACCGCCATATAGCTTTTTCCCTCAACCGTAAAGGTATCCATGATGGCAAATTCTTTTTCCGTGCCATCCGAAACCGGAATGCTGATTACTTCGTACTCATCCATAATATTCTCTCCCTTTTATCGCGGTACTTTCGAAAACAATGCAAATGCATTTTCCCGTGTGGTTTCCTCCACTTCTTCCGCGGAAATCCCTTTAATCTTTGCAATCTTTTCAATCACATACGGAATGTTGCGTGAATCATTGCGTGTTCCCCGGTGTGGTTCCGGTGCCATATACGGACAATCCGTTTCTAAAACAATGGCGGAAAGCGGGATTTCCTCTACCGTCTGAACGAGTTTTCTGGCATTTTTAAAAGTCACAACACCGCCTACACCGATGAAATATCCCATCTTTACATATTCCTGTGCCATCTCCGGTGAATAGGAATAACAGTGGATCACGCCCTTTATGCCATCCTCATATGCCTTTTCCATGATCTTCATGGTATCTTCTGCTGCATCCCTGGAATGAATGATCACCGGAAGATCTGCCTGTTGAGCCAGTGCAAGCTGCCGTACAAACCAATACCTCTGCTTCGCCTGTATCTCCGGTTCCTTATCCCAGTAATAATCCAGTCCGATCTCTCCCACCGCAACTGTCTTTTGCAGCGTTGTCTGCTGTCTGAGCCATGCATACGTGTCATCATTTAAATCATCCACGTCACTGGGATGTACGCCCACCGCAGCATAAAGAAAAGGGTATTCCTGCGCCAGCGAAAGTGTTGTCTTTGTCGTCGCAATGGAAGACCCTGCATTAATCACCGGCGAAATGCCGCGCTGCGGTAATTCCGCAAGCAGCATCTCCCGGTCCGTATCAAATTTTGCATCATCGTAATGTGCATGTGTCTCAAAAATCATAAGAAGTGCCTTTCTATCAGATCAAGTTCCTCCATGATGATACAGTTTGGAAGTGTATCCGAAGCCACCATGCCCCGCACCTGGGCATAATCCATCCAGCGCACACTCTCTATTTCTTCGGTCTGCAGTTCAAATTCCTCTGCTTCCCGATCCAGCCAGAGCAGATAAACATTTGAAATCTGGTGATCATGAAATGGCTGTCTGTGAAATTCGCTGTCAACATCCTTATGCACCTGTCCGCAATAAATCAGATCCGACTCCTGCACTGTCACATTTAATTCTTCTTTCAACTCCCGAATTGCCGAAGGAATATACTCCTCCCCTGCCGGTATATGTCCGGCACTGGAAATATCATAGCAGCCCGGAAATGAATCTTTCTGCATACATCTCTTCTGCAGCAAAAGCTGAATCCGTCCGTTCCTGTTGCGGGCAATCCAGACATGTGATGTACGATGCCGCACACCCTCCCGGTGCGCCTCTGTGCGTTCTACGGTTTCACCGGTTGGTGCTCCGGTTTCATCTACAACATCAAGGATTTCCATAGTTTATGCCTCCTATTTTTATGCCTCCGGCCTTGTTTAACAGATCTCTGCACCGCTTGGCATTGGTTTCTCCGGTGTCATCAGAGAAAGTGTGCCGTTTTCATCCTCTGCACACAGCAACATGCCCTCGGACAATACTCCGGCAAGTTTTGCCGGCTTTAAGTTCACAAGAACCATAACCTTCTTGCCGACCATCTCTTCCGGTGTGTAATCTTTACGGATACCAGATACAATCTGCTTTACGGTGTTTCCGATTTTTACCTGGGAGCAAAGCAGCTTCTTTGACTTTGCAACTGCCTCACAGGAGAGAATCTCTCCCACCTGGAACTGCATCTTCGCAAAATCATCAAATGTGATCTCTTCCTTCGGATCCATATCAATGACTGCTTCATCTGCGGTCTCTCCGCCATTTAATGCTTTCTGTTCTTTTTCGTACTCTTCCTTCTGCTTTGCCTGAATGGCATCCACTTTTGGCTGGATCTCTTTTGCGTCAATTCTTGCAAAAAGGATCTCCGGAGCATCGGTTACTTTTGTTCCATCCGGATACAGTCCAAACTGATTGAGTTCATCAAAATCACGCAATGATGTCGATAACTGCGCCACGATTTTTTCTGCGGTTTCCGGAAGGAACGGGTGCAGAAGACTTGCGCCAATCGTGATGGACTCAGTCAGATTGTAAAGAACCTCTGCCAGACGGTCTTTCTGTGCCTCGTCTTTTGCCAGTACCCACGGGGTTGTCTCATCAATATATTTATTGCAACGGCGGAACAGTGCAAATACTTCGGAAATTGCATCTGCCACACGAAGTTTTGCCATCTTCCCGGCAATACGGTCACGGGTTGCTGTCACAACAGCTTTCAGATCTGCATCCACTTCACCGGTGACTCCTGTGGATGTGACCACACCGCCAAAATATTTATTGCTCATGGAAACGGTACGGTTTACCAGATTTCCAAGAATATTTGCCAGGTCAGAATTGAAACGCTCAATGACCAGATCCCAGGTAATCACGCCATCATTCTCAAACGGCATCTCATGCAATACAAAATAGCGGGTAGCATCTACGCCAAACAGATCTACCATGTCATCCGCATAGATTACATTTCCCTTGGATTTGCTCATCTTATCCCCGCCCTGAAGCAGCCATGGGTGTCCAAATACCTGCTTTGGCAGTGGCAGATCCAGTGCCATCAGAAAGATTGGCCAGTAAATGGTATGGAAACGGACAATATCTTTTCCGATCAGATGCAGATCAGCCGGCCACAGCTTCTTAAACTGATCTGTGGAACCATCCGGATCATATCCAATCTTTGTGATATAGTTTGTCAGTGCATCCAGCCAGACATATACGACATGTTTCGGATCAAAATCTACCGGAATTCCCCAGCTGAAACTGGTACGTGATACACACAGATCCTGCAGTCCCGGAAGCAGAAAGTTATTCATCATCTCATTCTTACGGGAAACCGGCTGAATGAAGTCCGGATGGGTATTGATATAATCAATGAGCCGGTCTGCATATTTACTCATCTTAAAGAAATAAGCTTCTTCTTTGGCAGGCTGCACTTCCCGTCCACAGTCCGGACATTTGCCGTCTACAAGCTGGGATTCTGTCCAGAAAGACTCACAAGGTGTACAATACATTCCCTCATAAGATCCCTTATAAATATCACCCTGATCATAAAGCTTTTTAAAAATCTTCTTTACACATTTCTCATGATCCTCATCCGTGGTACGGACAAAGTTATCATAAGAAGAATTCACAAGATCCCAGATCCGCTTTACCTCACCGGAAACCTGATCTACAAATTCTTTCGGTGAAATACCTGCTGCCTCTGCTTTTTCCTGAATCTTTTGTCCATGTTCATCAGTTCCGGTCTGAAAATAGACATCATAGCCTTCGGCTCTCTTATAACGCGCAATTGCATCCGCAAGAATAATCTCGTACGTGTTTCCGATATGCGGCTTACCTGAAGTATAGGCAATCGCGGTTGTCATATAAAACTTCCCTTTATTTTCTGCCATGTCCTTGGCCTCCTTATCTCACATTCGCTCTCCCCATTTTACCGAATTCCACGCCATTTGTAAAGTATCCCCTATTCGTCCGTTTTTCTGTTTATTCAAGAATATTTTCTTATATTCCAAGAATTTCTTGCTGACCTGTTTTTCCGTAGACTAATATGCTTTTATCCAGTTTTTTCCAGTACAAAACTGCCAAAGATAAATGAGAAGGAGCACCAACATGAAAAATATACAAATCGGGGCAGCCTTAAAAACGATGCGAAAAAATCGTGGCTGGACGATCCATGACGTAGTTGTACAGCTGAATGACCTGTACAATATCGCAGTCGCCGAAAAAACCGTGTACGGATGGGAAAGCGATCAGGCCTATCCCCGCACGGAAACATTGCTGCTGCTCTGTGAACTGTATCAGAGTGACGCATTCACCGGAAATCTCCTGCACATTCCTGCAGACAAATCCTTCCCGATCACTGCAGATGAACGGCATGTCATCGAAATGTATCGCCGGCATCCGGAACTACAAAGTGCTGTAAAACGCGTGCTTGATGTTCCCGTCAAAAAACCTTCTGCAAATTAAAGTCCTGATATCCTGTCCCCTGTAAAAACTATTTTCCAAAATTCATTCTGTCACAGAAGTTTCTATCTCATGCAGATATAAATCACATAAACCACATATAAAACCAGCATCACAATACCTTCTTTTCTGCTGATTTTTTCTTTTGTCCATGCAAACCCCCAAATCAACAGGCTCAAAACAATCAAAATCATAATATCTATGATGTTTTCCATCAAGAACGGCATCGGACTGATAACTCCCGCCAGACCAAGTACAAACAGAATATTAAAAATATTGGAGCCGATCGCATTTCCAAGTGCCATATCCACTTCATTTTTGCGGGCTGCAACAACAGATGTCACAAGTTCCGGAAGCGAGGTTCCAATTGAAACAATGGTCAGTCCTACCAGCGTCTGGCTCATTCCAATTTTCAATGCAATATTGCTGGCACTGTCTACAACGACATCCCCGCCAATCACAATACCAGCTACACCAACCACAAGGAACAACAGGCTTTTTGGCATCGACATTACTTTCTGTGCCTCTGCCGCTTCAATCTCTTCACTTTGCGGTTGCCCGCCTTCTTTTCCTGCTTTCAATGCCATACGAATCATTGTTCCGATAAATATGGCAAAAAACACCAGAAATACAGCACTGTCAAAACGTCCCAGTTTCATTCCCACACCACCGAGTATCATAAGCAGCAACGCTGCAAACACGGAATATGGGAAATCACGTTTCAATGTAGCTTTCTGTACAGCAACCGGAGTCATTATGGCACAAAAACCGATGACCACCATCATATTAAAAATATTAGATCCGACCACATTGCTGATTGCCAGCGTATTCTTATGCTGGATTGCTGCAACAACAGAAACCGCAGTCTCCGGAAGTGAGGTTCCCATGGCAACAATCGTCAGGCCAATAATGATGGCCGGAACATGAAACCGTTTTGCAATGCTGGAACTTCCTTCCACAAAAACATCTGCCCCTTTGACCAGGAAGAAAAATCCTGCGATCAAAAAAACAATTGCCAGCGGCATGGAACATGTTGAAATAAATTCTGTCATATCTTTTCCCTCTTTCTGTAAAATAATGTGTTAAAAGGCAATAATGCCAAGATGCTCCAACAATATTTTCAAACCTATGAGCATAAGTATTACCCCACCGGCAATCTCTGCCTTTTTCTTATAACGGGTACCGAAGAAATTACCGACAACCACTCCGATGATCGATAATACAAATGTCGTGCATCCGATAATCAGACAGGCTTCCATGATGGATACATTTAAAAAGGCAAATGTAATACCGACTGCAAGTGCATCGATACTGGTTGCAACTGCAAGAAGCAGCATCTCTTTGTGATCCAGTGGCAGATCTTTTGCTCCAATTTCCTGCACGTCTTTATCACGAATCGCTTCAATCACCATCTTTCCACCGATAAACAGCAACAGGAAAAAGGCGATCCAGTGATCGACCGAAGTAATGTATTTCTGAAAGCGGATTCCCAGCGCCCAGCCGAGAAACGGCATCAGTGCCTGAAATCCTCCGAAATACAATCCAATCAGAAACGCATGTTTTTTGTTGATTTTTTTCATGCCAAGACCCTTGCAGACGGATACCGCAAATGCATCCATCGAGAGTCCGACACCAATCAGAAATAACTCGATTACCATTCTTATGTTCTCCTTTTGTGAAGGGATTCATACCTTGCGCTTCTGTCCTGATATATCAAAAAGAGACCCAATGCGCACCAACGAAAACCGCGACTACAGCCACGTTTTTCCGGTGCACATGAGTCTCATTCTTTAAGGCTTGCCAGGTCCAAATGACCGGTATGTTGACAAGTCACACAATGTGCGAACTACTCCCTCACATACTTTTGTCTATGAATTAGGTAAACTATAACAAACGGTCTTTGAGTTAGTCAATACGAACTTCTTATTTACTGATGACTTTTGCAAACTTCTTCTTACCACGCTTTACGACCTTTCCTTCTCCGGCAAACTCGTCGAGCGTGTAACTGGTACTGATGTCTGTAACTTTCTCACCGTCCACAGAAACGCCACCCTGCTGTACGGCACGACGTGCATCGGAACGACTCTCACACAGAGAAGCCTTTACAAGAACTGCCATGATATCGAGCTTGTCATTGTACAGATCATCTGCAGTCACTTCAACCGTCGGCATATGTGCAGAAACCCCGCCGCCTGCAAACAGTGCATGGGATGCCTCTTTGGCTTTCTTTGCCTCTTCCTCACCGTGTACCAGTTTGGTCAGCTCATAAGCGAGAATCTCTTTTGCTTCATTCAGCTTGGCACCTTCCCATTTGTCCATCTCATCGATCTGCTCCAATGGCAGGAAGGTCAGCATGCGGATGCACTTTAACACATCGGAATCTGCCACATTTCTCCAGTACTGGAAGAAGTCAAACGGAGAAGTCTTGTTCGGATCAAGCCATACGGCACCGGACTGTGTTTTTCCCATCTTCTTTCCCTCAGAGTTTAAAAGCAGATTGATCGTCATGGCATAAGCATCTTTTCCAAGCTTCCGGCGGATCAGTTCCGTACCACCGAGCATGTTACTCCACTGGTCATCTCCACCGAATTCCATGTTACATCCATATTTCTGGTACAGAGTGTAGAAATCGTAGCTCTGCATAATCATGTAATTAAACTCTAAGAAACTTAATCCTTTTTCCATTCTCTGCTTATAGCATTCAGCTGTCAGCATGCGGTTAACGGAAAAATGGGCACCGACATCACGCAGTACATCGATGTAGTTTAAGTCCATCAGCCAATCGGCATTGTTTACCAGCATTGCCTTTCCCTCTCCGAAATCGATGAAGCGGCTCATCTGCTTTTTGAAGCAGTCTACGTTGTGCTGAATGGTTTCTGGTGTCATCATCTGCCGCATATCGGTACGACCGGATGGATCACCGATCATGGCTGTACCACCGCCGATCAGCGCAATCGGCTTGTTTCCTGCCATCTGCAGACGTTTCATCAGACACAGTGCCATAAAATGTCCCACATGCAGACTGTCAGCTGTCGGGTCAAAACCGATATAAAATACCGCTTTTCCATTGTTGATGAGTTCCTTGATTTCTTCCTCGTCGGTTACCTGTGCGATCAGACCGCGGGCAACCAGTTCGTCGTAAAGTGTCATTGGGTTTCCTCCTGTAATTTAACTTTTTTGATTTTTCTGGGGCTTTATGTCCCTTTGCTCCATATCTATAAAAATCCAAATAAAAATCCCCTCGTCCTAATTATAAGGACGAGGGGGATCTCTCGTGTTACCACCTTAATTCGCATGCTGTTCACACAGCCTGCCTCCGCGAGTGCAGCTACACTCCAGTGCGTCTAACGGGCACTACTCCGTTACAGCCTACTTGCCTGCGCGTTCGGTGTAAAGCTCAGGGATGTATTCCCTGCGGTAAGGGGGGACCCAGCCTGCTAGGGGGATTCCTTATCGCCCGGCTTATGGTTTTTCCATAAATCCTCGGCAGGGGGACCCAGCTTGCTGGGGGGATTCCTTATCGCCCGGCTTATGGTTTTTCCATAAATCCATCTGTGCTTTCCGTGTGCCTCTCATCTACCGGCTGCTTTCTGTTCGTTCCACACATTGGTACTTGTTCCCATCTTCGCTTGTATTCTATAATTATATTATTATAGAAAGACAATCACAGTTTGTCAAACAATTTTTACTTGACTTCTTTCGCTTCTGCCGGAACCCAGATTCCATCTTTTCCCCATGGCTGGATCATAGACAAATACCGCTTCTGTCCATCCTTTAAAAATGTAATCTGTATACCGACCTGTGTTTTATCTGCAGATTCAGATTCTTTTTCCACGGAAACAAGCTTTTTATCCGACGATAAATTCAAAAGCTGCCGGGCTGCATCTGTCGGCTCAAGCAATGCACCAATTGGAACCATATTCTTATTCAGCACTTCACCCATACCGTTTATACAGTAGTCCATCTGCGTATCGCTGATTCCCTGCGCATATGCTGTATCAAATTCGTCCACCGATGAAATGCCATCCGTTTTCGCATCCAGACTATCCGCAAACTGATTAATCTCTTCCTTTGTGATCTGAAACTTTCCGTTCTTCTGTGTATAATGAATATTTTCAATCCATACACTCACATGCGGATCTGATGTCTCTGCATAATAAAGAATCTCTGCCGTCTGTACTTCCGGGTTGATCTCATGCAGCCAGTAACCATTCATCTCTTTTCCGGTTCCGCCAAAGAAATCTCCAAACGCTCCCCACGGCCATGGACTTGACCACCCAAATGACGGAGTATCCCCGTCCACCCACAAAATATGTATTTTCTCTAAATTCGACTGTACCTCTTTGGATGTCATCTGCACAATTTTTTCTGTATCCCGGTCGCAAAATGCCTGTGCCCATTCCCTGATATTCTGCTCTATTATCGCAACTCCTGCATTTTCCTGCACTGGCTGCTGTGTACTATCCACTTTCTCGGTTGTATGCTCTGTTTTTGTCTCCGACGGTTTCTGGTTTGTCAGACAACTTACTGCCACAAGTGCAACCAAAACGGTTGCAATCGCAGCCACCCAGGTATGTGGTTTTTTAAAATTCAACACGTTCTTAATTCTCCTTCCTGCATCTGCCTCTCCAAACGCAACCGGGGCAAATGAATACGGATGCCGCTCCATCGCAAAAGCAAGTAAGGATGCGCTGTATCCTTTTTTAATCTGATTTCCAAACTGCGCAAGTACGGCCTCATCACAACTCATCTCCATGTCTCTTGTCATATAGAAAAAGGCAATCCATGCCAATGGATTCCACCAGTATACAGCCAAAAGTACGAATGCAATCAGCTTCCATAAAGGATCATGTCTGCGAATGTGCCAGCTCTCATGCGCAAGGATGTACTGCTGTTCCTCCTCTTTCATCCGAAACGGAATATAAATCTGCGGGCAGAAAATTCCCAGTACAAACGGTGATGGAATACAGTCACATTCCCAGATCTTTATGGTCCGCCGAACGTTTCCAGATGTTTCATTTACGGTTAAACGTACTGCTGTCCGTACCATACTTCGGCATTTGATATAGGAATACATTCCATATCCTAAAAATAAAAATATCCCGATCAGCCAGACAAAAAACAACACCGCACAAATTTTCTGTGAGGTCGTCATAGCTGCTGTCAAACCAGCTTCAGAAGCTGCATCCCCTGTCACACGTGAACCGGCAGATATCTGCGTCACATTCTGTACTGCCGTTTGCGCATGCACTCCAGATACTCCTGTGTAGTGTGCAATCTCACTCATTTGTGATCTGCTTTTTGCCAGACGAAACAGATTAAACAAACTCCATCCTGATGCAATGGGCAAATCAAATAACATACGGATTCCAACAATTGCCCACAATGCATAGGAATATTTTTTGGGACATTTCCGCAAAAGCGCGCGCACTGCAAACACCGCGAGAATTACAACCGCCACCATGCCATTCCGCTGCAGAAATGCCAGAAAAATTACACTTGCCTTCTCCATTCTCTGCCTCTACCCTTCTTTATGCTCGTCGATCATTTTCTTGAGCAGCTTTGCTTCTTTTTTGGAAATTTTCTTTCCTCCAAGAAATGCTGTGATAAACCCTGGCAGTGATCCGTCAAATGTGCGATCCACAAAATAGCGGGATTCCTCTGCCTGCACCTGTTCCTTTGGAATTAAAACGGAAACCGTTGCATCCTCATTGGCAATGTATCCTTTTTCGCACATTTTCCGTACAACCGTATACGTCGTGGATTTTTTCCAGCCAAGCTGTTCCTGACATAACTTTACAAGTTCCCCGGAGTTGACGGGGGCATGCTCCCATACGACACACATAAACCGGTAATCACTGTCACATAATTTTATATATTCCATCTTTTTCTCCTCCATAGGTTTATAGCTATCAACCTGTCTTCAGTTTATTCTTATAAACCTCAAATGTCAAGGTCTATTTTTATAAACTGCGAGAAATGTCAGAAAAATACGATGGAAAATGTTTGAACTCACCTTTTTGAAAAGTTATAATAAACGCAAAAGGAGATTGTGAAATCGCCCAAAATAAATAACTCAAAAGGAGGACATGTTATCGTGGAAAAAGTACGTTACATGATTTCCGATGCCGCCGCACTGGCCGGTGTGGAAACCCATGTGTTACGTTACTGGGAAGAAGAACTCGACCTGACCATCCCACGAAACGAGATGGGACATCGATACTATACACGAGAAAACATACAGGAATTTCAAAAAATCAAAGAACTAAAAGAAAAAGGATATCAGCTAAAAGCAATCCGCATGATATTACATAATAAAAACCCGGAAGATACCGGTGTTTCCGTGCCGGATTCTGCAGCACCTGGTCCATTGCCCGCATGTAACCGGGAACATCATCACACGGTTGTCGCCAAACCGAACCGACAGAATACAGATAAAACCGACTTACCTGTAAATACCCTTTCCGCGGAAGAACGCATGGCACAGTTCCGGGAACTGATGAGTGACATTGTAGGGCATGCGATTGCACAGAACAATGAAGCACTCACACTCGATATCAGCAAAGAAATCCGGGAAACCGTCTTAAAAGAAATGAATTACCTTATCCGGGAACAAAATGATATGACGGAAGAACGTTACCGCCAATTGAGTGCTGAAATCCGTGGGAAACTGCAAAAAAAGCATACGCTTTTTGCGAAGAAAGAGAAAAAAGGAAAAGAGAAAAAAGTCCACCGGGAAAAAGCAAACAAGGGAAACGTATTAAGCACGGTATAACCTGCTTTCCCATAGCCCCGGTTTCCATTTATAAAAATGGAAACTGGGGCATAGTCCAGCTAATTTTTGCGAGTTATACTGATCTTTCATCAGGTTCTATTTTAATCAATCATATCATTCTGGAATTTTGATAAATGCTCATACGGCAAAATCAGCCGCCCCCGAAAAAGACCACATCCATCATTCATAAGGCTATTATTCACTGCCGTAAACATATTTACATCTACCCCTGACAGATCAAGATCCTGTAACAATCTACAACGCTCATAAGCCTCGTCAAAATAAATACAGCCGCCTTGTAAAATCGCATCTCTCCGTCCTCTGGAAGTTTCCTGTTTTTTTTCATAAAATAAATGATTCGCTACTCCAATTTCTGCAATATCATCCATCTCTTTTGTTCTAAGCTGCATTTCCATATAACACCGGGCACTGTTATCAAAAAACGTTATATGAAGCGAACGATATGAATTTGTACTTTCCCCATCAATATAATCCCTGTAATATGGGCGCACAGCATCATCCAATAGTAAAGAATTACTTCTTTTAACCCCACCTGTCGGCTCTGCCGTAAATCCACGTTCTTCCAAAAATTGTGGCAATACATTGGCAATCCGATATAAATACCTGATCTCTTCCTTCTTGCGATCCTGTTTTTGTTTCATATGACACCGTGGCATGGAAATCACAATACGGTACGCGATCAAATCGCGAAAACAGTTCAAACGCTCCTTGATTTCTGACACAGACGGATATGATCCATTCTTTTCATAATAATCGTATATGTATTCCACAATATATCCATTAAACTTTCCCTCTGCGCGAATCAACGACTTAATTCGTCCCTTGAAAGTAAAAGATAAATATGGATATTCCTGTGCCATATATTTATAAAACTCACGAATCTTCTGCGATTGCGAAGTCAGGAAATCATTGTGTTCCAAAAGTTTCATAATCTGTATCAAAAAGTTACAATGTACTAAATCCACTTCATTATGTTTCTGTACCGCCGAAATACGTAAATCCGCTATGTATTTTTTTAAAATGCGAAGAACTGTATCCCCCGAATATAAGTAATCATTCAATGTAATCATATTTTCCCCATCCTAAAAAGTCGCGGTGCCGAGGCACCGCGATCCGCAAGATTATGTAATTGCAAGCTGATGTTTTACTTTACTCATATCAGATTCTAACACCGTCACGCGAATGGCAAGCAATTCTTTTTCATCATCTACTTTGCGTGCTTCCCTCAAATTACGCACTAAATCACAATGCCCTTCTGCAATCCGTCTGATATTTACATTTGTTTCATTTTCAATTACCAGTTCCAAACCGGTAACCTTTTCATCCAGTACCGTAAACTTCTGATCCAATACCGTAAACTTCTGATCCAATACCGTAAACTTCTGATCCAATACCGTTACCTTTTCATCCAGTACCGTAAACTTCTGATCCAGTTCCGTTACCTTTTCATCCAGTACCGTAAACTTCTGATCCAGTTCCGTTACCTTTTCATCCAGTACCGTAAACTTCTGATCCAGTTCCGTTACCTTTTCATCCAGTACCGTAAACTTCTGATCCAGTTCCGTTACCTTTTCATCCAGTACCGTAAACTTCTGATCCAGTTCCGTTACCTTTTCATCCAGTACCGTAAACTTCTGATCCAGTTCCGTTACCTTTTC
>OGZZ01001261.1_pt1 | contig 18628 bp, 17 predicted proteins | sample 1577021 | NCBI WGS metagenome assembly OGZZ01 (sample SAMEA3541526, study PRJEB24748) | human gut metagenome | biome: human gut; feature: human-associated habitat; material: faeces | place: China | collected 2012
TATCTTGGTATGTAAGTCATTATATTCTCAATTTCCTATTTGTCAATAGGGTTTTTGCAGATTCTTTTTGATTCTTGTTGACTTATTCTAACTCTGAACTCCAGTGGCGCACCTTTTGGACTTTATTATGCCTGTTTGCTGGCTTTTCGCCACTCTAACGTCCAATCCGCCACTCTATGCCGCTCCCTTTTGGACTTTCTCGTGCCTTCTCGCCGCTTCAACGTCCAATCCGCCACACACACTCTCTCCTTTTGGACTTCACCCTGCCTATTTACTGGCTCCCCACTGCTTCAACGTCCAATCCGCCACTCTATGCAGCTCCCTTTTGGACTTCCTCGTGGCTCCCCACCGCTTCAACGTCCAATCCACCACTCTATGCCGCTCCCTTTTGGACTTCATCCTGCCTTCTCACCACTCTAACGTCCAATTTGCCACCCTCCACCTTGGAGTTAGAACATCCTCTCAAAAAACACTTGATTTTCAGACACAAATATATACATAATTAAGCAATGCCAATATGTTTATGGCAATTTTGCATACTCTGAAGCTGAATGGATATCATATATATATCAGCGGACAGCTCCACCCGCAAAAGGAGGCAGGTGTGAAAAATGTAATTTTTCACACACAAGATTTGTGCTTCGCTCAAACTTGAAATGCGCTAAGAAGCAGCGCAAGAATGGAGGTTTTATGATAATAGATTTTCATACACATACATTTCCAGATGAACTCGCTGACAGGGCTGTTGGTACATTAGCCCACAGTGGCGGCATCCATAACTATCTTGACGGAAGAGTGGACTCACTTAAAGAATCCATGAAGAAGGCAGGAATTGATTACTCAGTGCTGCTTCCTGTGGCAACCAAGCCTAATCAGTGCGACACAATCAATACACTTGCTTTAAAGACTAATGAAACAAGTAAGACAACCGGGCTGATTTCATTTGGGGCAATACATCCGGCTTGTGAGAATTTCAGAGAAATATTGAACCGGCTTTCCAACAATGGTTTCAAAGGAATCAAGCTTCACCCGGTTTTCCAGAAAACCAATATAGATGATATGCAATCATTAAGACTTATTGAATATGCGTCATCACTTGGACTTATAATACTTATACATGCAGGCTTCGATGTGAGTTTTCCGGGCTGTGATGAATCAAGCGTAGACAGACTTACAACAATGATTCAGGAAGTAAAACCAGAAAAACTCGTACTCGCACACATGGGTGGCTGGGGACAATGGAACGAAGTATCTTCAATATTGGAAGAAGATTACATGAAAAATGTATATCTAGATACCTCATCATGCATCAAAAAACTCAACCACAATGCGAGCCTTCCAATAGAAAAATTTAAGAAAATGGTTCTCACCCATGGCGCCGACCGCATATTATTCGGCTCTGACAGCCCATGGGACGACCAGAAAGACGCCGTAGATTTAATAAAAGAGTGTGGATTTTCAGAAAAAGATACCGATGCAATACTTGGTAAAAATGCGGTTACGCTCCTTAATTTATAGTCACATCAGAAAGTTTTGCGGATATAAAATTCACGCAGGCTGTCAATCCTTAAACAACCTGCGTGAACCATATAAAGAATCACATTATGAATCATATTTTCCCATAGACACACGCCCCTCATTCAGGCCTGTGCCTTACGATACACTACAATTTCACCACTAATAAAACCACTAAAGCGACATGCACAACCAGCATAACCGGAACCGTATACTTAAAATACCACTTTTTTGTCTTATGTCTGAACATCTGCATTGCAATAAAAGCTCCAAGCGAACCGCCGATTAGCGCTGTAATAAGAAGAGTCGCCTCCCTTATGCGCCATTTGTTGTGTATCGCTTTCCACTTATCAATTCCATACAAAGCAAATGTTACTACATTAATAATCAATAAATATATTCCTATAATCTTAAGCATTACCTCTCTGTAAACGCATAATTCCAAGTCTTTGCGCCGTCTGGCTTATTCTGAACAATTGACATATTCCACTTGTCATTGCCATTAATTGAGTAATATGGCGACTTCACACTGTCCGACATATAGATTATGACGCTGTCTCCTTTCGCATCTGGTGTATCCATTGTACCATAGAATACGTAAGATGCATATGAATACGCCTCATCTCCAGCCTTTACATAACTGATATATTCAGAATTTGTCTCAGGTTCATACTCCTCTACACTCATTTCGCACTTATCAATCACAAGACTACGGTAATATACCTTAAGATACTCTTCAGCCTCCTTCTGTGTCTGCTCCGAAACCTCTGCCCTGTTATTATCCTTAACCTTGAAAATCACTGGTTTAATAAGCACTATAATAACAATGACTGCAAGCAGAAATACTGCAAATGCAATAGCAAGAGTTACCCTTTTCTTAACAACATTTTTATCATCCATAAATCTCACCCTCCTTTTTCAATGTCTCTTATTAAAAATGTGTTTCTTTATTTATCATAATTATACAACATGAAACTTACATCCAGCTTACATTGACATATAATATACATTTGTACTTGCCAATCTCATGATAATCTGCTAAACTACACAGGCTGTGTTATGACACAGTAACAAATCGTGTGTTCGAGACCTTCCACACGCAAAACAAAACTAAAGGAGATAATTGAATATGAAGAAAAAAGGAATGAGTGTGAAATTCATCACACAGGCCGCTGTAATTGCAGCTATCTACGTAGTACTTGTAGTAATCTTTAACTACATCAGTTTTGGACCAGTCCAGTTTCGAATCGCAGAGGCACTTACAATACTGCCTTACTTTACACCTGCAGCAATCCCAGGATTATTCGTTGGATGTATAATTGCTAACATCCTTGGTGGTGCAATCGTATGGGATGTAGTATTTGGAAGTATTGCAACACTTATCGGTGCAATCGGAACATACCTGTTAAGAAAGCACAAGTGGCTTGCACCAGTTCCACCAATTGTTGCTAACACAATCATTGTGCCATTCGTACTTAAGTTCGCTTATGGTTCAGAAGGCATATTTGCAATGTTCTTCGTTACAGTTGGTGCTGGCGAGATAATCGTATGCGGAATCATTGGCATGATACTTTTATATGCACTTACACCAGTAAGACATGTAATATTCGGTGATGCAGAATAATTCAAGTAATATATAGAACACAAAGCAGAAGAACCACCTGTTAATAATCTTTTCAGGTAATTCTTCTGCTTTTTTATTATAAATCCTTAATCTGCTGAATTCAACACCTTTATTATTAATCAAAAAAGTTTTACAACTTTTGAATTAAGAATCACTCCGGCAAGCACCACTCCAACTATTATGCATATTTGCAGAACCGATATTCCACCATAAAAATCAATATATGTTACAATTCCCGGAAATGTATAATAATGCAGTACATTAACACCTATTTTATAAATATAATACAGAACATTTATGGACAGACACGCTAACACGCCCACTCTGTAATTAATTTTTGCCGACAAATATGTAGCAATTGATGCAAATATATTTATTCCTAATATAGCCGTCACTATATTAACAATTATGTAACCCCTTACAGATATGTTAAAAGGATAATCTGCAAATGCCTGAATGCTTTGAATTAATATATCATACCTTTGAATATCTAACACCTTGGTAACATTATGATAATAGTAACAATATACACCTGCACACATTACTGTATTAACCACTGCATTAATAAGCAGCTTCCTTATTATCCACCTCTTTCTGTTCCTTCCTGTCCTTACCAATGCAAGAACATTCTCGTCCTTTTCAAATGAAATTACTCCTACATTAAGCAGGCATGCTGTTATAAGACAAATGCACATCAATAGTTCCTTATTATCACGCTGTCTTTCATCAAATAATTTATTATATTCATATTGATTTATAAGAGAAACATTTACGCCGTCATCATGCTTTTCATTTACATAATGAACCAGATTAATTTCATGATTAAGTATTACCATCTGTGCATTATTGTCTTTCTCTGCCTGCATTAATTGATATTCCTGTATGAGTTCTTCCTCCAGACTATATAATTCGCTTTCTGATAAGGCACTATTATTCTGACAAAATGTATACACCGTACTTTCAACCATATTATACTTGAGCTTATATGCAAATGTATAACTGCTGACTATAACAATCATAAGGCAGTACACTATCAGCATCCGCCGTTTTATCAGAATTTTCCACAATTCCTTCATAAAAACAGGAAAATTTGAAAATATCCTGTTAAACTGTAGGCTGATTTTCCCAAGAAGCCTCTCGATAACCCCTGCCTTACGCTGTGTCTTTTTGAGACTACATGCGAAAGCCATCATTGTTGATAATAATATTATTATCAAACCTACCCATACTGTACTCTCCTGTACATCACTTATAAAATATTTGTAACCCCAGTTCTCATATTTAAACCATATTGTATTATCTACAAGATTACTGATATTAATATATTTAATACCTCTGAATATGCTTTTTGCTGAAATCAATTTAGCAAGCAGAAGTTCTATTCCAACTATTATTACAGAAAATGATAAACCTATATTCTTATTATCAAATAAATTAATTAAAGCATATAAAAATACTGACATTGCAAATGTAACTGCCACTGTCTTAAAAGCAACAGTCAAAACCAGTCCCACTCTGCTCATCCCCATAGAAACAAGATAAATTTCTGAATCCGACCCTGACATTCCATTTATTGAACTCCAGTCATTATATACAAATAATGAAGTCATTGTAATCGCTGTATACGATAATAGCACTACAGCAATAGACAGTATAAGCAGCACGATTATACGCTTCAGCTCTAATATCATCCTGCCGTTAGGAGCACTTTTTATAATGTACTGCAATTTTTTCGAGTCTGACTGCATTCCATAGATAAATATAAGCATTATTACAATGATAAAATATCCCATATATTTATATTCTGCTATACTTCTCAGCCATACATCACTACTATAATCGACATCATAATCATATGCCTTCTGCAAATCATTCTGTGTCTTTATTAATTCCAGTCTGCTTTCCCCTGATTGTGCATACATGGCATTATTTTTATATCTGTCTATATTCGCCAGCTTATTCTCTATATTAATCTTATAATTTCTGACAAATTCCACTTTTTCAGAAAAGAGCGTTTTAGCTTCTATATACTGTTCATTATCTGTAATATCAGGATTATCTGATTCATATTGTCTTATATATCCATGATAATCACTTATATTTCCCTCATTTAATTCCCTGTTATATTCTTTCAGCATATTATCATATATTTTGTATGAATACTGTCCGTTATTAATAATGCAGAATAAAACTATATTAAGCATAATTATGAGAACTGCTGTCAGAATTCTTTTTAAAGATATTACCTTAACTAATTCCATTCGCATCCCCCTGTTCCCTCTCAATTTACATAATGCCAGCCTTACCGTTTTCACGAAAGACTGGCATTTTATTATTTACTCCATTGATATATTTTTTTTGCAGTACTTCCCTGCATATCTTTATCAGATAAATCTATAGCGTAGACAGAATATGTATTCACATATGGTTCAACTTTATTATCAAAAATTTCGATATTATTATTTTTCCAGCCTTTTGCATTATTACGCTGCATTCCTACATAGATATTATTGTTATCAATACCTTTAATTTCTATGCCGGAAAATGTTCCATCGCTTGATCCGTCACCAGCAAAACTGCATGTCCACACTACCTGTTTATCCGCATTTACAGCCTTTATATTCCCTTCATTATGTAAAGCCTCATAGAAATATATATCCCCGTTAATATATCTTAGTGATGATATTTCCAATGCTTCCGGATTGTTATATATTTCCTCTGTTTTTCCATCAACTGATACTTTAATAATCCGCTTATTGTCTGTAACAATATATAACGAATCATTATCATCCGCTGTTATATAAGTCACTTTACTTATTATGCCTGTCTGGCTACCTAGTATATCTGTTGCATTATCAGTATTAATGTTAAGCTTTTCCTCAAATTTTCCATTATAGATGTCATATCTGTAGATTCTGTACTGCACCGGAGTATTCTTTGAACCATATCTTGTATTTCCACCGGCTATATAATATACACACTTATCTCCGACGCACACCTTACAGCATGCCATATTAAACAATTCGTAATCTATTGGAAATATAAAGCTGCCTAATTCTTCCACTTTAGAATTACCATTGATTGCAATTCTGTTACAGCTCACCTTAGTATTGTAATCATCCTCAACAAGATTCTGTGCATTCGTTGGCTGTACAGAATAATAATACAGGTAATTCTCATGCATGGCAGCCACCGTTGAAGTATTCGCAGATGCTATTCCCACAATCTTTCCGTCTGACGCAAGACATGCTACCTTACTTTCATTATTAAAGTTTTCATCATATTCCATAAGATAATCGCCAGACTCATCCCTTTTTATCATATAAATATGATTATCCTTATACCATACCATATTGCCAAGACAATTTACTGATACACCATTTAAGTCATATGGATCATAATCCATCTTATCTGCTGCAAATGCTTTGCACTTACTATCCTTATGTGAGCATGTCATATCCGGACACATCGGAACTGCTTCATTATCAGTCATATCATAAAAATACAGAATTCCATTTGTCAAAAAAATGAATCCGTTATCAGTAAATGCCGCACTGTTGCTCACAGATTTTTCATATAAATCATGATTATATGTGTAATTAATTGTCTGCTCCTGCGTAACATGATTGTCTGCATCCTTAGCCGTTGTACATCCACATAATATTGTTGGTATACTTAACGCTATCATTGTAAGATTTTTAAGCCTTTTATTCATGCCCATACCTCCTCTTTTTCATTGTAATCTGTTTAATTAGCACTCTCTTTTCTTATAAAATATCATATTGATTTATTAAAATCAACTTTATAGTCATTTAGTTTATTTGTGATATATACAAATAATGATTCTCCTTCCATTTGTCTGTATACTTATTGTTTATTCGTTTAATTTAATTTCTACTCAAAATTTCTTCACAACTTTTGAATTAAGAATCACTCCGGCAAGTACAGCCCCGGTTATTATGCATATTTGCAGAACCGATATTCCACCATAAAAATCAATATATGTTACAATTCCCGGAAATGTATATCCTTCCATATACAATACACACACATATCACAACTATAACCATTGCAATCAAAGTAAATGTCTTATTCTTTCCTTTGGTAATTCTTCCCACCCACATCATGGCAATCATTATTATTATTGCTATAATCAATCTTATAAAAAACTCAACTAACATAAGTTGTCTTATTGTTGCATTAAGAATAAAATTATACACTAGTCCATTCATATATACACCAGTTGCCAGTTTATTTCCTACAAATGTAAGACTAATTACTGGTGCATTAATAAATGGCATACCGTATGTTTTTTTCATTAATATATACTCTATACTATACATTGCTACCGTTATGCTAAATGTAAATAAGGCATTAGCAACATACTTATTTCTCTTTATATTTTTTCTACCATATGCCGAACTTCTTTCTAATAATATCATTCCAGACTTATATTCAAGACTCTCCCCATCAGAAGAAATCAGCATTATTCCACACAATAATGCTAATATAATCATTATTCTTCTATACAAACCTTTTTCTCCAAGAATAACTTCATATCCTCTATCTGATATCATCCATGCCTGTCTACCATATGATTTTTGAACATTTTCAATATATTGAATTTTATCTTCATATTCCTGTGCAGTTTTTAATTCATTCACTATCTGCTGCTGTTTCTGCTTCATACTAACATAATCCGCCACGTCTGCATCACCAGAATTCATTAACTCTGAATATTTTTCAAGCTTTGTCTCAATAGATATTTTTTCTTCCTGCAAATTTTCAATATATTCTTGAAAATATGAATATTCTATCCCTCCATGCTCAATATACTGCCTATCCATATACATATTATCATCTGTATAATAGTACTGCCCAGTTGAACAAACATATACAGATACACCAATCATTACCACTATAATCCATACACATCTGTTAGTAAAAATAAGCTTATGTAATTCTTTTACAATATTAGGCATATGGAATAACATTCTTTGATAAACTGCTGATATCTTGTCCGTAACTCTTTTTACATATGAAGTATTCTTATTGGGTTTTTTAATATCAAAAACATATACAGAAATATAAACCATTACACACGTTAATATTATCAATACAAATATAATAACAGAAAATACTGGGAATACAAATGTTCCAGTACCCCAGTTTCTATATGACGATAATGTTCCATTAATATTTATCAAATTAATTATATTAATATAATGTAATACATTCCATACACTATGAACATCAATATGATAATAAATAAACTGTTCTATTGCTGAAAATATTAGAATAACAATAAGTGCATAATTTCGATTTCTAAACAACACAAAAAATGCCCACATAATAAGAGATATACAATTTATACATATTAAAGACACACAATACAAAAGCATCACATATTGGATTTTACTTAGCGGATATGTAAATTTAGCAAATTGTTCAACATTCTGGATTGGATTGTTAAGATCTGCAAATCCACCATTTTGCAACATAGAACATATAAATGTTGACCAGTACATTATAGTATGTATCAATGCCCCTGCACATATTAACACAAAAGTTTGTTTTAGCGCATAGCGTGCTCTGCCTCCAGAACTTCCATATGTCAAAACCCACATTCCATTATCTCTCTGTGCAAAAAAAGCATACACTATAGATATCATAAGTGCCATTGTAAAAAAATACTGATAATAATAAGATGTAAAATTTTTCACACCTTTATATTCGTCCTTAAATACTTCAACATTTTTCACTCTTTCAAAATCTTCAGATGTTCTAAGTATATTTGCATATGAAAATGTTCCTGCCTTTGTAAATATACTATATTTCTTAAGTTTCTCGGCATTGCTGATTATCGTATCTATATTCTGTGAATATTCATTCAGATATGTCTCGTGCTGTATTGTCTCTTTTTCAAGGATATTATCATCTGTCACAGGCTTATTAGCATACAGAAAAAATATTATATTACAAACAGCCACCAATACTATCAGCATCAGCTTCTTTAAGCTTAATACCCTTCTTAATTCCTGCATATTCCCCATCCATTATTTCTATTTCACTTCTTACTCCAGTTTATCAAATCTATTCCACCATTAAATATCTCATTCCACTCGCTGGCATTTTCTATATCTTTTTTATCAATGTACATAAGTTGATCCTGTCCCATTCCCCGGCAGAACAGAAACCTTTCATCTCCAAAATACAACTCAAGTGCATAATCGCATTTTATATCATTTACCACATTTCCATCTTTATCTAGAACTATATACCTTAATTTGTTCCACTGCTCTTTTCCATATACATAAAATGCGTACTTTGCATTACTAAGATATATGTACCTGCCATCTGATGATACACTGCACATATCCACTTCTTTCGTTGAAGCATATATATTCTGTGATGTTTCCGAGCTTATATCACTTACATATAATCCCTCTCCTGTAACATAGTAATATAGTTTCTGTTCATCTGGCAGAATATAATAATCATTAATATTATTCTCACTGACTACATTTACACCATTGTCATGTGAATACGAATATAAGCCACGACTCCTGACCTGCATTTTATTCTTGTCCATAAAATTCTCCGATTCCTGAACTATAAAAAACACCTTATCGCCAAAGCTCTTTACATTCTTAACAGCCAATCCTTTTCCCGTTACGCTATATACTATATTTCTTGTACCATCTTTAAGCGAAAGTTCAACCAGTTCCTCTGTAAACTCCTCCTCTGAACTTATATGAGATGTGAAATTATATGCATATGCATAATCTCCATTAAATGCAAGATGTATAGCACTTGTTGCTTCGCTAGGCAGAAGCTGTCCTACAATTTCTCTTGACGAACCACTTGCATCCATCCTGCATAATTCTGCCATACCATTATTAACAGGCATATAATAAACATATCCATTATAATAATATATGCTGTCAAATACATAAAGCTGTCCAAGATATGCATTACAGTCATATGTATCATGAAGGCATTCTGGTTTGGCACATACAGGAACAACATCTTTAGTCTCTATATCAAAATATACAAGCATATTCTCCGTTGTTACATAATAATATCCGTTCTCCGCAGCTGCCACATCAAGTGCACCATCTGTATTCCAGTAACTTTGTGATTTATTACTATACTCAAGTCCCTGTAAATCAGTATAATCCAGACTAATAGCTGCCTCCTTGTTATTATGAATACTTATATATACCATTATCGCAATTATAACCGACACCACAAATGCAACAGGCACCACAAACTTTACTATCCTTCTATTCATATTCCTTTGTCCTTTACTCAACCTGTTTATATATATCCATTGTTGTTATTGCATATTTCCCTGTCTTTATCTTATAATACTCTACTTTTTCTGTTCCATCATTATATGTAACATCTGCTTCTATTATCGCATTATTTACAGCTTTTATCATGGCCTGTTTTTCTTCATAAATGCTTTGCATATATCTGTTAAATGCATCTTCTGAAGTCGGAAGCTCAACAACAATCATTAACTTTATAGCATTATCATCTACCCCCGAAACACCCATACTCTTCATGTTTATATTATTCTTTTTTCTATAGTTATCAGGATCATCTGACATATCTGTAAAACCACATGTACTATTATATATCGTATATTTTATGCTTTTAATATTCTCATCATTATATATTCCATCCCAGTTAATCATATATATTTTATGATATGCTGATTTACCATTCTCTGGTTCATCAATTCTTCCTGTACCACTCACATTCCAGGCAGCCACAAAGTCCTCATCAGAAAATGTCTTATCAAGCTTTGGATATGTTACCTCTATTGATTCACCTGACATCTTTTCATATGTCATTCCGTCTGATTCATATTCAGTTATAACCGGCTCCTGATAACTAATGCTTACCTGTGTCTCTTCTGTTACTGTATCCATTTTTTGACATCCAGCTAATAGCACGCTATATGTCATTAAAATCAATATGTATTTTTTCATATATAACACCTTGAAATTCTTTCAATCAATGTTTCCTTGTTATCTATATATACGAAACATTAATCAAAAAAGTTTTAAATATTACAACAATTTGTCATTATAAAAGCTTAATTCTTATGTACCCAAAAACTACAATCATCAGTACAATAACAGCTATATTAAATGCTCTGTTAATCTTACCTTTTGTCAGATATGACATCAACAGACCTGCATTTGCAGCAATACATACACATAAAATGTATATTACTGTCTTAAATGCGATGAAACCGCCTACACTCATAGATATAACAAGCTTCTTAACAGCAGGCAGACTATATATTCCTTTTCCAAGCTTGTCAGATATAACCTGAAGGCTGAGTGACGGTGCCTGCATATACGGCATACCATATCTGTGATACATGCAGTAATATTCTATTCCATATGTAACAGCACATAAGACAAGTGCAAAAATAATTAATGATATATACTTTTTGATTTTTCTGCTTTTCCTTCCATTAACAGAACTATTCAATATATACTCAACGCCAGTAGTATATTCAATTTCTATATTCTCCTGAGCCATAAGCATAATAACTGCTACAAGTGTAATTAATATAATTGTCTCTCTGACTACAGAATTGCTTCCAATTATTTCTGCATATCCGCGTTCTGATATCAGCCATGCATCAACACCATATTGTTCCTTTACTCCATCCAGATATTCCAGTTTATCTGCAAATTCCTGAACGTATCCAGCACGCACTCTTGCATACTGATACTCTCCATTTGCGTCATAATATCTGTCCTCCCAGTCATCAGACACATTTCCAGAATCCTTTTCAGCTATCAGTTCATTCAATGCTGCCATTGCATTTTTCAGGTCTGTAAGCTTCTCATTAGTATATTCCCTTATGTATTCTTTATCTTTACCACCATGCTCAAGATACATCTCATCCTTTAGTATCTCTGTATCTGTATATGTCATATAACCATTGCCAGAAAAATATATAGCCACAAATAAAACAACTGCTATATACCATACTCCATGACCAGAAAATACCAGCTTATGTATTTCCTTCATAAGCTGTGGCATCCTTGACAACATTCTCTGATACATCCTGTTTACTGCACCTGCAATTCTGCTCCACAGTGAGACCTTTCCATACGGGCGCATTACACCGCATTTTTCATATGCAATAATTGCTGCTATTGCTGAAACAACCAGTATACTAAATGTTACAACAGACGAAACATGAAATACATATTCTTTAAATCCCCAGTTAATATATGTACGCAATACCTCATTAAGATGCAGTACACTGACCACATTAATGTAATGCAATCCATTTAGGATACTATTATATTCAATATTCTTATACAGAAAACTTTCTAATCCAATAAATACAGCAATACACACAACTGCATAATTACGCTGTCTGAACATTACGAATACAGCCCATATTATCAGCCCCAGAGCTGCTATAAGCAGACTGTTTGCTGCAATAAGCAGAATTACATATTGCAGCTTGCTTATCGGATATGTAAATTTTCCAAAGCTGTATATATTCTGTATAGGATTTCCGAGTTCACCTATTCCTCCATATAACACCAGAGAACACACAAATGTTGAAAGTGCCATCGCAACAACTGATAATACAGCCGCCGTTATGACAACTACAATATTTGCTGCACTTATATAGTCTCTTCCGTTCCTGGTACAGAATGTAATCTGCCACACCCCATTTTCCCTGTACTTAAACAAATCATATACAATAATAAGCACAAAGAAAAATGCTATGTAGTATGAATAATAATAATTAACAAATGATTCAACCGCACGGCTGTTATCATATGAAACCTCAACATTCTGGATACGCCTGAAATCATTGGCTGTTCTTAAAATATTGCTGTATGTAAATGTTTTCCCCTTATTAAATATAGAAAATTTCTGCAGATAATCCGCATTCTTAATTACTGAATCAATCTCATCATGATATGACTCAATGTATTTATTGTATCTGTTAATCTCCCGCTCACTTTGTCCATTTGCACTCTTAGGAACATTAATATACATAAATAAAAACAGATTAATGCACATAAATACAGCAAGCATAATTATCTTTTTATAATTAAATACCCTTTTCACCTCTGACATGCATCATTCCCCCATTTCAACTGCCAATCTGACAGCTTTAATTTCTTTTAGTACATGTCTGATTATTTTGCATAGAATTTAACCCATTTATCCGCATTCTCTATATCTTTCTTATCTATATACGCGTACTGGTCATTGCCATCCTCCGACAATGCAAACATACACCTTGAATCTCCGTAATATAATGTGCTTATATTTTGACATGAAATTTCATTAACCTTACTTCCATCTGCTGTTAATACCATACATCTTTTATCAAAATCTGCACGGCTGTTCGTACGAATCTGATATAATATATTATCCATATATACATAATTACCATCATATGAAAGATTACACCTATCATAGATTTTATCTGCTTTAATAACCAATTGCGTTGTCTGTTCATTAATATCTGAATAATATAATCCCTGTCCCACTACATAGTAAGCAAATATATTCTTATCTCCAATCATACAATAATCTGAAATATCCTCATCACTTACAAGAGATACCTTCTCTGTATCATAGTCATATGCATATAATCCCCTTGTTTTAGAATTGTAGCTTCTCTTTTCGACCTGTTCCTGAACTGCAAAATACAATCTGTTTCCATAACTCTTTACATCGGCAACAGTAATATTCTTACCGCTTACTTCATATATATTATTCGTGCTTCCATCCTTTAAGGATATTCTCTTAATTATCTCTGTGTATTCTTCATCCAGTGTATAATGAGTATACTCACAATATGCATATGCATAATCTCCATGAAAAACAATGTGGGTTGATGCATCTTGTCCGCTTGGCATAATCTTTGCTATATCCTCACGGTTATTGCCTGCTGTATCCATTCTTACAAGAACCGACATTCCACTTTCATATTTCATATAATACAGATATCCATTATGATAATATATATTATCCACTATATAGGGAGTACTCCACATATATGCATTACATGTATTATCCTTGTGCTTACATTCTGGCTTTGCACATGCAATAACAGCTTCCTTAGTAGCATAATCAAAATAATAAAGATGAAGCATATTCTGTGTAAGAAAATAATAACCATCTTCAGTTGCTGTAAAATCCCTGAAACCAATCCCCCTCCAATAATTCTGTGAATCATCAAGCTGATATCCACTTCCAATTGATGAATAGTCTGGTTCCGATATTGAATTTTTCACCTTGTTTACTCTTGCATATATTCCTATGGCGGCTGCTAATACCACAAGCGTTCCCACAACCACCAGCCATTTTTTCTTACCCATAACAATCCCCCCTTATCACATAGTACTATTTTATATTTACCTTATAAACATTAACAGCCGTGACTATATATTTGCTTTCAGTTTCCATTATAAGATACTGTGTTTCTTCTTTTCCATCCGTATATGTTATCTTAGCCTCTATTACACATTTATTAACATTTTCTACTTCTACGGCATTCTCTTCATTAGATTCTATAGTTCTAAAGTCTCCTGCAATTCTTTTACCAGGCACACTTGCTATAAAACATATCCACGGTCCTATGTCATCTTCTTTATTTTCTTCTGTTCTTCTCATGGTCTCCATATCTATATCGATCCATGTACTGGTATACCGTTCTTTCTTTGCTTTATCACTTTTAATATTTCTATTTGTTGTTATTACTCCTGCTGCATTTGCCACTCTCATTTTAAGCGACTGTATATTATCAGCTTCATACAACCCATCAATACAATAATAGCTTTTTACTTTTCTTCTATTAATTTTTTCATTATCATTTGAATTAGCACATCTATTTTCAAGCTTATATGTTCCCACATACTCTTTACTATCCTCATCCACTACTACTTTTGGATATCTTATCTCTACTTCAGGATATATCTCTCTTACATAGTTCTCTCCATTGAGCTTTATATTCTTTATTACCGGATATTCCCGTTTTCTCAACCTATACATATATACTCCAGCTATCAGCAATCCCACAACAATTATGCATGCCGCGCTAATTATTACTTTCTTCTTTTTTCCATTTCTCATAAGCATCCCCCTTTGCCATGATAGGGCTTATCAGTAACTGATAAGCCCATTTTCTGTTGCTGCCTGCTCCTTTACTGTCGATATAATGTAAATGAATGCTCTTCGTCTCCATCATCCGAACTTATATATGCAGTTCCAACATTCTTGTATATTGGAACATTCGACTTAACTGATGCACCTACATCTGTTGTCTGTGCCTGACTTCCTGAATACCAGAATTTATTAATATCTTCGTCTGGTGTACCATATCCTAAAACAGCTAAGTCTGCAGTCTGAACTGATGATACATATGCACCGACCAAATCATATATACCATTATCAACATCTTTATGGATATATGCCTCACCAGAATATCCACAAGAACCTGCTACACCTGAATATCTTAAGTAATCAATTCCACTTGCAAATGCAGTTATGCTGCTTGCAACCATTACTGTTACCACTGTTCCAACTACCACGATTTTACTAATAACTCTGTTCATAAGTTTTCCTCCTTAAAGTATATTCTGTTGACCCGTCTAATGTCAACAACTTTTAGTTACTCCCGTGTAATCTCCTACACGATTACTTCTTTTCTTTCTTCTTTAATACATCAGGCTCTTTAGGCTGATACGCAGCAAAGAATGAAGCTGAATTAACAGAAGCCTTAGCTGTTCTCTTAGCTGCTTCTGCCATTCCTTTAAGAATCTGTTTCATGAAACCTACCCTCCTTTCGTATGCCTAATAACAGTAATAGTCCTATTATCAGAAGCATTGTATTAATATACAGGCTTATATGACATAAGATTGTATATTCCCCATATCTTATGACCATGCCCATAATATTTAACATAAATGATATCAGCATAGATGATATTCCTAACATAGCGCTTATAATCATATATTTGTGCTTTTGTTCAATAGTAAGCCTCTTATTATGATGTTCTAGTGGTGCATTAAGTACAATTATCAGATATCCTGCTGCGGCTATAATCCATGTCAGAACATCTCCTTTAACAAGCATCTGGATTCTAAGTATAATCAATGAAATTAGAAAAACTCCACAATAACATATATTACATCCCAGATGCGTATCCGCATGATATCCACCCGTATACATTCTTATGACAATCATCATTATGTTGTATACAATGGCATACCATATATTGCATGTTATCAATCCTATAATAATTACCAGTGATACATTTATAATTCCTGATATTATTAATTCCATACCATATGCACATACTTCTTTTTCTTCTTCTGTAATCACATCCTTAGACACAAAAAAATCAGCTATAACCAATGCAACTGAATGAATCATATACATAATTCCTTTCACTTTATACATTGATTATAGCTGTTTTAATTTTTTAAAAAAGTAGTTTGGCGTATTTGGTAATATATGTCATAATCTGCACATTTTTATTTTCAAAAAAGCTATTGACAAACTCTTTCCAGTATGCATCTGCAGATTAGATAATTATCTCCCTGTCCTTCATAATTGATAGTTCCATTATATTTATCAATAATATCCCTGATATTCATAATTCCAAAGCCATGCAAATCTTTATCTTTCTTAGTTGTATTCATATCAGGATTACTCTTTAATACATTGCCTGACGTTGTATTGCCTATATCTATATACAGTTTCTCCTTATCCTCCGATATCTGTAACCTTATTGTCGAATTATTACATTGTCCTGCCGCTTCAATAGCATTGTCACACAGATTCTCAAGAAGTATATACAAATCCATATCATCAATACCCTCAATATTTCCCAGTACATAACACCCCATATCTATTCCATTATTGCGACACTCGTTAATCTTTCTGTTCAACAGATAATTAAGTACAATATTATTACTTACAATCTCTGTAACATTAATGTTCTTATAACCTGTACTGTATTTATCAAGCACCTCAAGTGCCTTTGAATACTTCTCATCCTGAATAAGCTCACTGATAAGTATCAGGACATTCTTAATGTCATGTCTCTGCTTGCTGTTCTGCTTCTGCATATCAAGTATTGATTCTATATCCTTTTCCTTCTGCTGATATGCACTAAGCATAACCTGCTGCCGCATTTTCTGTTCATATAACTTCTGTTCCATAATAAGCAGGAATACACTTATAACATTAATTATTATAATACCTGCCATTGCAATAAATGTGTATATTACATTCATCTCGTAACTATTATCTGAACGATATACCATAAAACAACATACTATGACTGAGATTGCCGGTATCATTGACATTATAAACATATATTTATTATCTTTTTCTTTTAAAAGTGCCTTTAATTTTATAATGAATCCTAGAAAAAGCATAAGTAGTATCTGTATAAGTATAACACTTACATATCTTGAACCCATTCCATATCCTACCACATTAAGATAATCTTTTTTTATAAGCAGTGATATTAATCCGCCGCCTAATAATGCACTTCCTGCCAGACAGCATAACATCATAATATTATAGAATATCTTCTCAATAACATTGCCACCTAATACAAGAAAGCTGAATATCAGAGAACATACCATATATATGTATATTCCCGCACTTTCAAAAAACACAATATGGTTAGATACCGTAAGATATATGAATGTAATCACTATTCCGATTATGCCTATGCATTTCTTATTATACTTATCCTTACATCCAAGACTAGCCATAAGAAATACTGTCACAACCACACTCTGAAACAGATTTATGACATTTTCAAATATTATATGCATCATATAAACATTCTCCTTATTTCATCGACTCTGCTCCTGCTTATGTGATAGCTTGTACCATCCTTCATAATAAGATTATCTCTTTTTCTTTCTTTTACATAATCCTTATTAACCATCTCGCCTTGTGATATCTTAATGAAACCGGACTGTTTTAATTGCTCTTCATATGTACTTAGGTTCGCTCTTATTTTTCTCTCACCATTCTCGCTTTTGAATATAAGATTATGTTTTATCACATTTACTGCTACAACATCCGAAAGCCTTATTATGTCACCATCTTCAATTACAAGTATCTTCTTTTTTTCTCCGAGATAACTCACGATATTGTACATCGTATGCACAATATCATCTTTCATATTGTTTTTTCTTATAAACCCTATTGGTCTGAAACCAAATGCCTGATACACATAATTATCATGTGAAGTACAGAATACTATCCCTGTATCTTTCTTTCGTTCATGTATCCTCGTTGCAATATCAAATCCATTCACCGTTCCACACTCAATATCAAGTATGAATATATCCGTATCTTCTACTGCTTCATCAAGCATTTTCTCCGGAGACTGATATATCACAACTTCTGCTATATCAGTCTCTGGCACATGCTTTGCATATTCAGTCTTTATA
>OGZZ01001268.1_pt1 | contig 18584 bp, 15 predicted proteins | sample 1577021 | NCBI WGS metagenome assembly OGZZ01 (sample SAMEA3541526, study PRJEB24748) | human gut metagenome | biome: human gut; feature: human-associated habitat; material: faeces | place: China | collected 2012
CTTCACTGCCCAGCAGACGCTCGATCTCGTTCAGACACTTTACGAAAAGAAGCTACTGACCTATCCGCGCACGGACAGTCAGTTCATCACGGATGATATGGAGGACACCGCCCGTCAGGTTATTTCTATCGTCTGCCGTCAGCTTCCGCTTTTCTCCGGCGTTTCGATTACGCCGGACATTGCCCGCGTAACCGACAACAGCAAGGTCACGGATCACCACGCCATTCTCCCGACCATCCAGCTTGAAAAGCAGGATGTTTTCGCGCTTCCTCAGTCGGAGCAGAAAATCCTCAATCTTATCGGGATGCGCCTTCTGTGTGCGACCGGCGAGAAGCACACCTACGCAGAAACGCAGATCTCGCTCTCCTGCGAGGGCTACGAGTTCAAAACCAAGGGGAAGACCGTCGTGCAAAACGGCTGGAAAGCCATTGAAGAGATGTTCAAGGCTTCCCTCAAAACGAAGGAAAAGGATGATCCCGTGAAGTCCCTGCCCGAAGTCCACGAGGGCGATGTTCTGGATGGTGTGTCCGCCAGCGTCACAGAACACTTCACAACGCCTCCGAAGCAGTACACGGAAGACACGCTCCTGTCTGCGATGGAGACTGCCGGAAACGATCAGTTTGACGATGACACCGAGAAGAAAGGTCTCGGCACTCCTGCGACCCGCGCCGGGATCATTGAAAAGCTGGTGAAGTCCGGCTTTGCAGAGCGCAAGGGTAAATCCCTCGTTCCCACGAAGGACGGCTGCAACCTCGTCTGCGTCCTGCCGGAACAGATTACGTCTCCCAAAATGACGGCGGAATGGGAAAACACGCTTATGGAGATTGAGCGCGGCAAGGCAGATGCGGACGCCTTCCTCAGCGGCATTGTCCAGACGACCGGGGATCTCGTGAAAGCCTACCCGTTTCTCTCCGATGCCGAAGCCCAGCGTTTCGGCACGGGCAAGGAGGAAATCGGCAAATGTCCTCGTTGTGGATCTCCGGTCTATGTCGGCAAGGGCAACTTCTACTGCTCGAACAAGGCTTGCTCCTTCTGCCTGTGGGAAGACAACAAGTTCTTTTCCAGCAAGAAAAAGAAGCTGACCAAGAGGATTGCAAAGGAGATGCTGGACAAGGGCTGGTGCCGAGTGACCGGGCTTTACACGCCGAAGAAGCCCCAGCTCTATGATGCGGTGATCCGGCTGGATGACAGCGGCGGCAAGTATGTCAGCTTCAAGATGGAGTTCGACCGATGAGCCGCCCGAAATATGTTGCCTCTTGCAGTGGAGGTAAGGACAGCGTAGCGACGCTCCTGCTGGCGGCACAGCATAATGAGCCGCTGGACGAGGCGGTTTTCAGTGAGGTCATGTTTGATCAGAACACAAGCGGTGAAGTCCCGGAACACCGGGACTTCATCTATGACCGGCTCAAGCCCTTCTGTGAAAAGGAGTTGGGCATCAAGTTCACCATTCTCCATGCAGACAAGACCTACGATGACGTATTCCATCACGTCATCACCCGCGGACCGCATAAGGGTGAGGTTCGCGGCTTTGCATGGGCTGGTATGTGCGCAGTCAATCGGGACTGCAAAATCCCGCCCGTCCGCAAGTACAATGCCATGCTCTCGCCGGACACCGTGAGCTATGTCGGCATAGCAGAAGACGAACCCAAACGCCTTGCGCGTCTGGACGGAGTGAAGAAGGTCAGTCTGCTTGCCAAATACGACATGACCGAAGCGGATGCCTACAAGCTCTGTCAGGAACACGGTTTGCTTTCCCCAATCTACGCTCACTGCCGGAGAAACGGCTGCTGGTTCTGTCCCAATGCAAGCGACGAAGAGCTGCTGCACATGATTACAAAACACCCGGAGCTGTTTGACAGACTGATTGAATGGGAGAAGGAAGATAACATATTCCATCGCCGGATGACGCGCAGAGAAACCCCGTCTGAGGTAAAGGCTCGTTTATTGAGCAAATCCCAGACGGGGTTTTCGTCTCCCCAAAGCAAATATGAAATGGAGGTTTGAGATGGCTGAAAACAGAAATGCACAGCAAGTCCGCGAAATTACGGACAAGCTGGAACAGGGCATCAAGGAGCTGTTTGAATCCGAGCGGTTCAAGGAATATCTCCGCACGATGTCCAAGTTCTACAACTATTCCTTCAACAACACGCTGCTCATTGCGATGCAGAAGCCGGAGGCAACCTATGTTGCCGGTTATACCTCGTGGCAGCGCAACTTTGACCGTCAGGTCATGAAGGGCGAAAAGGGCATCAAGATTCTTGCGCCCGCGCCGTACAAGGCGCAGGAAGAGCGCGAGAAGATTGACCCCGTAACCCAGAAGCCGGTGATCGGCGCAGACGGAAAGGCTGTCACGGAGACGGTCGAGGTTCTGCGTCCTGCCTTCAAGGTGGTAAGCGTCTTCGATGTCTCTCAGACGGACGGCAAGGAGCTTCCGGACATCATCGTCGATGAGCTGAAAGGCACCGTCGAAAACTACGAGGCATTCTTCGATGCGCTCAAGCAGGAATCTCCCGTCCCCATATCCTTTGAGGATATTCCGGGCGGCGCAAAGGGATTCTTCTCGCCGGTTGAAAGCCGCATTGCCATTCAGGAAGGCATGAGCGAAATCCAGACGGTCAAAACCGCCATTCATGAGATCGCTCACGCCAAGCTCCACGCTTTCAAGCCTGACGAGAAAGCCGCTCCCGAAGATAAGAAAGATCGTCACACCAAAGAGGTTGAGGCAGAAAGCGTAGCCTACACGGTTTGTCAGCGTTACGGCATTGAAACCTCGGACTACTCCTTCGGCTACATCGCCGGTTGGTCATCCGGCAAGGAAACCAAAGAGCTGAAAAGCTCTCTGGACACTATCCGCAAGACGGCGGCTGAGATGATCGAGGGCATTGACGCCAAGCTCAAGGTGCTGCTGGCAGAGAAAGCACAGTCCGCAGAGATGGAAGTCGAAGCTCCCGTAAAGGAAGCTGTTCCGGAGGAAAAGCCGGAAGTCCCCATTTACCGCGAGACGGCGAATTACGCCTATGAAGCCGGTGAGATGGAAGCATATCGCGCCTCCCTTGCTGCAAACGAGGAATGCAGCAGAGCGATTGAAGCGGCGATCAGCTCTAACTACGGTGATAACCGTCTGGATGCGGATGCTGCCGTGAAAAGTGTTCTTGAGCAGTTCTCTCCGGAGCGCGTCCGATATGTCCTTGCAAACACCATTCAGCAGAAAGACTTCGACGGGCGCATTCCGCAGCCCCTCAAGGAGTGGGCGAAGAGCGTTGAGGTCTGCCCGGAGAATTCCTCCCGCTTCCTTGTGAATAAACCCAATCCCGGACTGACTGCACTTTTCGTGGATGCGTTCCGTCAGCAGACCGAACCCCAGAAAGAAGTCACTTCTGAGAAAGCAGAGGAAAGAGACCCGGAGGTTGTTGCATGGGAGAATGATGAGATTACCTCTATTGAGGTAAAAACCGTGGAGGTCAAGTCTCCCTTTGCGCCCTTGCCGGAGGAAGCAGCAAAAGCACCGAAAGCACACCGCCTGACTGCCGAAGAGAAGGAGATCAAAGCCGCCGTCATGGACACGCTCAAGGGGCAGATCGCCTATAACAATGACGGAATACGGGCTTCCTACCGCGCCTCCAATCACTCCTTCAATCTGCTGGCACGGAACGGCGTCAGAATCGAGGGCAACACGGTCACGCAGAACGGTGAGCCGCTGTTCAAAATCCATCGCCGTCATGCGGCGCGGAAAACACAGGGCTGTTACCGTGAGCTGATGCCGACGCTGGAATACGTCAAGCAGGAGCAGAAGCAGGAAAAGCCCTCTATCCGCGATCAGCTCAAAGCTGCCGCGAAAACGCAGCCGGAGAAGAAGTCTCCGGTCAAATCCAAAACGCACGACATGGAGTTGTGAGAAAGGAGACGCATGAAGAAATACACAGATGTTGACATCATCGCGGAGCTGCAGAAGCTCGTGGACAGTCATGTAGACAGCTACAAGGAAGACTTCGACATCGACAAGCGCATCATCCGCCGCGCCGCCGAAAGCCAGAATCCCGAAGACAAAACGCTGATGTGGTTCTGCCGTCCGCATGGAACGCACTGCCTCAATGAAAATCAGGTCTTTATTCAGGGAACGCGAGATCACAACACCTTCCGTTTTTACGCGGAACAGACCTACGACGAGTGCATTGCTCGTGTCATTGTCCCGAAAGCCGTTAAGCGCGGCAAGGTCTTCGGAGATGTCTTTGAGATCAACTACCGGGAACAGGCGGCAAATGTGGCGCAGAACTCGGTTGCGCCGGATCATGACCGGCTGACCTTTGCAGATGGCTTTGTGCTGGAAGCCCCCTGCCGCAGCAGCTTCGATGCAGCAATGGCTCTGATCGGTGAGCATGGCGGCGTCAAGACCCACCAGACGCTCCCGAAGGACGCGGATGCTCTGGAGGAAGTGCTGTCTAAGCAGAAAAGCCGCCGTGACAGACTGCCGGAGGCAGATAGGACAGAGGTGCTTTCGCCGCTCCCCGTCGCAGAACTCCGCAAATATGAGGCAGTCAAAAAGGCTCATCCCGACGCGCTGGTCTGCTTTGCCCAGAACGGCTATTTTGAGCTGTACGGCAAGGACGCGGAAAAAGCTGCGCCCTTGCTCGGCACGAAGCTCCTTGAGAAGAAGGTGCGCGGCAAGCCCTCCATGCCGGTGACCGGCTTCCGTGAAACTGCATGGGTAGCAGCATCAAAGAAGCTCTGGCAGTCCGGCGTGGATGTCTTTCTCAGCAAGGACGGCGAGACCTTCAAGGAACTCAAAGCCGCAGATTACATTCCTGTCGGCGCGACGCTGAATGTGGACGGGATCAAGTGCAGAATCGACGCGGTTGATTTTGCCGCTGATGAAGTCCGGCTGACCAACATCGAGGACAAGAACCGCCCCATTCGCTTTTCTGAGAGCATCCAGTATGTCCGCGCCTATGTGGAGGATGCCGGAACTGCCATCTACGACACCATCCCGAAGAAGCCCGCTGCCCGTGAATCCATCCGTGACAAACTGAAATCCGCACAGAAGGCACAGCCGACCCACACGCCGAAACCACAGAAATCAAAAGGAAAGGATATGGAACTCTGATATGAAAAACTTTACCGTGGAAGAAACCAACCTGATGTGCTGCTTCAACACGTCCAGCCGGAAGCGACTGATCGACGATATGAAGAGCGTCACCCTGAACGACATGGACGGTGAGATCGCAGAGCTGATGTATAAGACCGTCCGGAAGCTCGAAGCCATGACCGACGCGGAGTTTGAGGAACTGTATATCATGCCGGACGGCATGGTGGATGACTGAAAGGAGGATGCCTATGCCCGTATTAGACGGTGATTTTGAAGCCTTCGTCACGAACCTTGGCAAGTACAACGAGGGTATGCTGATCGGTGAGTGGGTGAAGCTGCCCACCACCGAGGAAGAGATGCAGAAGGTCTTTGAGCGTATCGGGATCGGCAAGCAGGATGAGTTCGGTCAGCCCTACGAAGAGTGGTTTATCACCGACTACGAATGCCCGATCTACGGCGTTCAGAAGATGCTTGGCGAGTACGAGAGCCTTGATAAGCTCAACTACCTTGCCGCCTTGATTGACGAGCTTTCCCTGAGCGATCAGGAAAAGCTCGTTGCCATTATGGAGGCTGGCTGCGATGAGGTCAGCGACATCGACGATCTCATCAACCTGACGTTCAATCTGGACTGCTACGACATCATGCCCGGTATCAACGACGAATCCGACCTTGGCTATTATTACGCCCACGAAGCCGGTATCTACTCCGAAAAGGATCTCGGTCCTCTGGCAAATTACATCGACTATGAACGCTATGGGCGCGACATTGCGATGGATGAGCAGGGACGCTTCACCGATGAAGGCTATGTCCGCGTCGCAAGCGAGAGGTGGGACAGACAGTTCAACGGCGATCTTGATGATATTCCCGATGAATACCGGATCACCGGCTCAGGGGAAGCCGCCGAGCGTGACAGCACCATCGCTGTTCTCATCGTTGAGCCGGGAAAGGAGCCTTATGTGAAGGAGATTGACTCCGGTCTGGAGTCCTTGCAGCATGAGGTCGGCGGCTGCATCGAGGCGATTTATCCCTACGAAGACCCTGTTGCCTTAGTCTGTAATGAGGAAGGCAAACTGGAAGGTCTGCCCCTGAACCGCGCTCTGCGTGATGAGGACGGTGACATCTACGACGTTGTTGCCGGAACATTCATGGTAGTTGGCTTGACGGATGACAGCTTCGGCTCTCTGACCGTAGAGCAGATGCAGAAGTTCTCTGACCACTTCAAAGTTCCGGAGCAGTTTGTCAAGCTGGGCGATAAGATTGTTGCAATCCCCATGATCTCGAAGGAACAGCAGAAGCAGGAAGCTATCGAGCAGAAGGACTTCGAGATGAACGCCGATACCACCGGTCTGACGGTTGCCGGTCACATCGGGACGTGGCACACCATTGACCAGCACGAAGTCGGCGGTCACAGCTTTTATCTGATGGAGCATGACACCTACGGCGATGAGGCGGCTTGCATCATCGTCGATGAGCGCGGCAAGCTCGTCCTTGATGATGTCTACAACGGCTTTGACGATGACACGCTCCGCCTTCTCGACCTTGAGGTCAAGGAAGTGCCGGAAATGCCCGATCCCGCGCTCTCCGTTCAGGATATGAAGGACTACGGCTACGCATGGGCTGGTGTTCTTCCCGCCGGTCAGGAGGCGGCTGAAAAGGCGATGGAGAAGGGCTGCGAGGTTTACCGTCTCTATTCGGATAACACCGAGGGCTTGTGCGTAGATGCCAAAGAGATTGCCGATCATGCGGCAAAGGGCGGAATGCTCGGTATCAGCAAGGAAAGCTGGATGGCAGCTCTTGAGAAGGAAAACTACCTCAAGGCGGCGGAGATGTCGATGGAGGATGACTACGGCATGATTGATGGGATCATCAACAACGGTCCGAAGGAAGACAAGACCCTTGATGTCAAAGCCCCCGAAACCGGCGAAAAGTCCTCCATCATGGACAGGCTCAAGTCCGCAAAGGCTGAAAAACAGAAGGAATGCTGCCCTCCCAAAAAGCACAAAGGAGAGATTGAGCTGTGAGCAGAAGTCAGAAATGGCGGCAGGAGTGGTCATTCTTCATCGGGGACAGCGGACGCCGGAAGTATAACCGCTTCTGCGTCCGCTGCGTCCATGACTGCAAGCAGAGCTTTCGGGCGAATCTCATCTCCTGTCCGGGCTTTTTCCGGAAGGAGCAGCAGCGTGGACAATTAGAGGTCAAAAAAGCCTATGATTGCAAGCCTCAGAACGACGAGAAATGACCGCCCCGTGTGATTATATTCCCCGCACAGTTTCGGCAATAGAGCGAGAATAGGTGTCGATTCCGGCACTTATTCAAATACCCACAAAACGAACGAAGAGCCTCTGTCGATGCCCGGTTTGGGTATCGGCAGAGGCTCTTTTTTTGTATCTTTTCTGTAAATACCGTCGAAAATCACACGCTAATACACAGCGCCGCTATTAGCGTTTCTGTATAACTATGCCTCTAACCCATATAATTGTTATGAGCGTTATAGAAAAGGTGTAGGTACGCGCTATGATTGACAAACGAATAGGTAAACGAGTAAAACAATGCCGGGAACGCCTCGGAATCTCGCAAGAAGAGCTTGCGGAAAAGACCGGGCTGACTGCAAATTATATTTCTACGGTTGAACGTGGTATGTCGTTTCCTCGCTGTGAGAAATTGATCATTCTTCTCAATGGGCTTGAGGTTTCGGCAGACGCGATTTTCTGTGACGTCCTGGAGCATTCGACAAGCTATAAATCGTCTGAACTCTCGGAGAAACTTGCTTCGTTGTCTCCGCAAGCGCAGAAGCGCATTTTGCAGATGGTTGAGCTGATGATCCAGCAGGAAACGGCAGATAATGGATGAATCCGTCATGGGCTGTGTGATTTTTTCACGCAGCCTTTTTTCTTCCCTTATTTCGACAGAATATTTCATATCTCTGTGCTATACTATGTATTAGAGACATAGAAGCTGCCTTTAATACATAGTCAGGAGATGAAAAAGAAAATGAAGACCTGTGCTTTTACCGGGCATCGTCCGCAAAATCTCCCGTTTGGTTTCAATGAGGAAGACGAACGCTGCATAGACCTCAAAAAAGCTCTCAGGGAGCAAATCATCAATCTCATCGAGAATGAAGGCGTCACACACTTCATATCCGGAATGGCAATCGGTGTAGATATGTATGCCGCCGAGATCGTGCTGGGGCTGAAAGCATCCTATCTGGGAATTACGCTTGAAAGCGCCATCCCATGCGAAAGCCAAGCCGCAAAGTGGTCAGAAGCTCTAAGAGATCGGTATTTCGACATTGCGTCCAAGTGCGACAAGGAAACGCTGATTCAAACCCATTACACGCCCGATTGCATGGACAAGCGCAACCGTTATATGGTTGATCATGCGGATGTCCTGATCGCGGTTTGGGATGGAAGCCCCAGCGGAACCGGAAAGACCGTCAGATATGCTCATCAGCAAGGCAAATCTGTTACGATCATTGACCCGGTTTCCCTTGATGTCACACAAGAATAAGGCGAATAATTTCCCCTCTGAATCAAGCATTGTGAAAACCGAGAATTTACTTACGATGATGAATACACATTGCACTGAACAGTGATTATTGGAAACGTGTACGGTATGTGCTGTCCCGTGAACTTCTCCACAGAACGCACTGAGTTTTCGCGGCTTCGCAAAATGGAAAGTGCCACTCCATGAACAGTCCCTCATCGGGAGAAAATTAAATCGCTGGAAACGGGAATGCCCCCGGCACTGTGCATCTGGCACAGCGCCGGGGGCTTTTTTTCATCACAGGAGGTCATTCAGAAGATTCATGCACTTAACCTTCTGTTGGAGATTTGCACTCCCGTACACATTCAGGGTAAAGGATACGTTCTTATGTCCGAGAATTTCAGAAAGAGACTTTATATCAAACTCCGGTATCTCGATTGCTCTAACTGCGAATGTATGCCGGATCTCATGAAACTTCACTTTCTCCAATCCGTTCCGCTTCAAGAAACGTGTGAAGAATTGCCGATATGTTCTCGGCTCGGTTGGCTTTGTCTTGCCCGTGAGGAAATAGTGATTCGGGTTTTCCGTGTAAAACTTCTTGATGATGTTCATGAGAAGTGACGGAACGGGAATTGTTCGAGCAGAGGTCTTAGTCTTCGGCGGTCCTATATAGAGATACGATTCTCCCTTTTTCTTGTCGTAGATACGCTGGACGGTTTTGTTGATGCTGATGGTCTTGTCCGTCAGCGAAATGTCCCTCATCTGCAAGCCGCACAGCTCTCCTATCCGGACTCCGGTAAACAATGCAATCAAAATCCCTGCTGTCTTCCGATTTAAGTCCATGTAGATACACTGAATTAGAGCTTGCTCTTGATCTTTTGAGAGAGAAACCACTTTCTTGATACCAAGCTCTTTTGGGTATTCAATTAGGTCCCAGTTCAGGAGTGGAATAGCCCGTTCCTTGTAGGCATACTCCATTGATAACCGGAGAACGAGGATAACATCCCTTATCGTCTTCACGGTAAGCCCTCCGGTCTTATCCAAGCGTCCAGCATTGTAGAGATACGAAATGTAGCTCTGGATGTCCGCTTCGGTGATGCTGCCAATCTTGCGCTTGCCGAAATATGGAATCAGGTGATTTTCGGTAATCAGCGTAAAGCTGGCGTGGGTTGACGGCGTGATCATGGGCTTCTTTTGATTTAGCCATGTGTTCACAAGCGTCTTGAATTGTGTATTGTTAGTCATAATGACCACCTCCACGAACATTATCCGGTGGAGGGATAATCAGGGCATTAACACCCTCAAGTAACGGTCTTGAGAAGCGTCCGAAGCTCCGCTTTCCGGGCTTTGATGAGCCGTGGAGAGCAGAGAAATTGTCTGATTTTGCAGAACGAGTAACACGGAAAAACAGCAACAATGAAACTGATCTACCCCTGACAATATCCTCGAAAGATGGTCTTGTCGATCAGATCAGTTACTTCAACAAAACCGTTGCAAGCAAAGACATGAGCGGATATTACCTTTTGAGGAATGGCGAATATGCGTATAACAAGAGCTATTCCGTAGGTTACGACTTCGGTTCAATAAAGCGGTTAGACCGCTATCCTATGGGAGCGTTGTCTACATTATATATCTGTTTTGCGCTCAAGAAGCACGATACAGATTTCATTAAGGTGTACTTTGATTCTCTCAAATGGTACAAGGAAATCTATATGATTTCAGCAGAAGGAGCAAGAAATCACGGATTGCTTAATGTCCCGACAGATGAGTTCTTCGCCACAAAACACTATCTGCCGGAGAATACTGCCGAGCAAAGAAAGATTGCAGACTTTCTCATTGCCTTGGATCGACGTATCGACGCTCAGCAATCTCTTGTAGATGCCCTCAAGAAGTATAAAAGAGGATTGCTCAATCAAATTTTTTCTGCAATCTCGAAAGGTTCTCAGCGCAGAAAACTTCGTGAGCTTGTTCACGTTTCAGGAGGCAAAACACCAAGTATGAGTAATTCGCTCTATTGGAACGGAGACATCGTTTGGATTTCCTCCAAAGACATGAAGAGTAGTAGAATTTCCGGTAGCGAGCTAAAGATAACAAATCTGGCGCTCAATGAGATGACGCTTTATCATCCGGGGACATTATTGTTGGTTGCGCGGAGTGGTATCTTGAAACATTCGCTGCCTCTCGCTATTCTCGAAGTAGATGCAACGATAAATCAGGACATCAAAGCATTGCAAGTACATGGTTGCAATGCATTCTACCTCTATTATGCAATTCTGTCGCAAGAGGACAATATCATTAGAACCCTTGTGAAAACCGGAACAACTGTACAAAGTCTCATGATGGATTCCTTCTTAAACATTGAAATACCAACGCCTAACATTGACCAGCAACAAAGCATAATCGACAAGCTGGCTAAACTCGAAAAGTATGTAGATGTTCAGGGAAAAGAACTATCGTTATTATCCCAAATGCGAAATGGCTTGTTGCAACAGCTCTTCATATAAAGAGCTGCCTCATATAGCCGTCTCTCGTTTTACTCAGAAGGTCAAGTGTTTTTTGGGTCGCTTGCAACCGTGCCTCCACCATATCAAGAATATCTGCATACAGAAGTTGTTTCACATGGCTGGGATACATAACAGGAATACCCATAAGCAAATCATCCGTCATAGATACTCGATCATGACGAACGCCTTGTGAGCCGTTATCATAGATGTACCTGTACCATGCGTCGCTCTTAAAGTACCAAGCGAGATATGAAGGAGAAATATCTGCTTGCAGCACAAGACAGGTATATAGCGGCGAGATAATACCTTGCTCACTGAGAGTATATCTATTGAACGGTCCGTATGGCGCAGAATTTGACTTTCTCGGATTGTAAACAAAGTCTCCATTTTCGATGACATAGTAATTTGCTGTGTTTCCGTCCACTGCAATATCCTTGTCAAAGAAATCGCGCTGAGGAATTAGTCCGTATTCCGCAGAGTTGGTAATTACATTTTTTATTACTCCATCTGTGTTACGGCGCGAAACTTTTTTGAAAATATCACCCAGTCGAACACAAGTCCACTCTGTGCCATTCTGAGAAGGTAGTTGGCGAAAAATGCGCTGCATGACACCTCTTTTATACTTCTTGAGAGCTTCTACTTTTTTTCGCTGAACATCAATTCGACGGTCAAGTATGGTTAGAAAATCAACGATTTTCTGTTGCTCACGCAAAGGAGGAAAAACTACCATCCCTGTTAGTACAAATGTATTATTGACCTTCATATCATGTTTTGCGCCAATATTAACCAGTGGCTTTAGAAACTTGTTAAGTCGAAGATCGTTCGAGAAATAGAAATCAACAAACCTCGGAACAACAGTTTTTAAGGGGTGGTACACAGCGTAAAGAGTGGACACTATACCGGGAACACCATTGTTGACTTTGATAATCCCATAAGGATTTGCTTTGAGGGGACTCTTTGTATATACAATGTCATCGGTTTCGACTACATGATAATCAGCAACACTTTCACCAGCGAAAGATCGTCCCTGAAACGCTATCTGATTAACAATACCATATTCCCCTGAGACGGAAAGAACATTCTCTTTTCCAAACTTTAATTGTTTATTGCGGTCGGTGTTTTCAACGAGATAATATAGTAGTTCTTTATGCTCCCACGGCTCATCGAAGCCCGGAAAGCGGAGCTTCGGGCGCTTCTCAAGACCGTTACTTGAGGTCTATTTTCAGACCTCATTTCGGTATGAACCAAAAGTAAAATCCCTTGCAGTAGCAGAGATTTTCCGCTATTGCAAGGGATTTCGTCTGTCATATAGCTGTTTCTGCTTTCTTGATCAGAAGTATAAAAGAGGTGTCGTTCGCACACTGTTGTCCCCTGATTCATGTTGTATTGAAGAAACAACATGGACTACGGCTAAGATTGGCGATTTAGGCTCATTTACAAAAGGCGCACCATTATCGAAAGCAGACATAACACCTGATGGAACTCCGTTTATCCTATATGGTGAATTGTACACGACATACCATGAGGTAATAAATTCGGTTATACGCAGAACCAAAGCTCAACCAGAAAAGCAATATTATAGCCATGTTGGAGATGTGATCATTCCCACCTCCGGTGAGACACCGGAAGAAATATCAACCGCAGCGTGTGTTATGCTGCCAGATATAATTCTCGCAGGTGACCTCAACATATTCCGCAGTTCAAAAATTGACGGGCGGATTATGAGTTATATTTTGAATCATATCGTAAACGGGCAAATTGCTCGGATTGCGCAGGGAAAGTCCGTCGTTCACATTCAGGCAAGTGAGATTTCAAAGATAGAAATTAGTTACCCCGACTACAACACGCAGTGCAAAATGATTTCAGTTTTTGAGACTGTTGGCGCAAGAATCAAAAGTGCCGAAAATGAGCTGACGTATTTGCGTACAATGCAAAAGGCTCTGTTGCAGCAGCTCTTTATATAAAAAGTTGCTGCAACAATCCCCTTTTTGCAGAAGAAAGCAAATCAATTTTTTGACCTTCTTTTTCAATAAGATAATCGATCTGAGATAGGAGTTTACACACTTTCTTTTGTTTGCTGCACGACGGTGCGTGGATTCTCAGATTGCCTAAAGTATCGGTGCTAAGATTTTGCTGTTTTGTCCCCTGGGCAATTCGTATGCCGATCCATTGACCATTGTAGATGTACCAATAGTAAAGGTATTCAATGTCTATTTCCCCGGTTTGTTGGATTGCCATACACGCCTGACTTATGGTTGCTGGAACACTTAGAATTGATGCAGTTCCTCTCACTCCGGCTGCTTCAAGCCCATACATCGCTACGAGTAACGTATTTGCTGGATACTCTCGAAGGTTACAACTGGATACAGCTTCGGATGAAATGTGCTGGCTGGTTTCACACAGATACTTTGGTTTCAGCTCTCCGCTGGACACCCACCTAATATTGCCTGAGTAAAACGCCCTGTTTGTACTGCTCGGTGTTGATCCAGAAGATAAATGAAAGTAATCTTTGAGTTTCCCAACATATCTATTGTTTAGATCGCCATTTTCTTGTTGCCCAAATTCGCGGGAAAGCAATCCTCTTTTATACTTCTTGAGGTTATCGACAAGCTGTGCCTGTTTTGCAATCCTCCGCTCAAGTGTACGGAGCATATCTGCTACCCGGTTTTGTTCTGAGAGAGCCGGTATGCAGACCTTGATTGTTTCAATCTGAGGATACTTCAAGTTCCATGTATCAGAGGTCATGCCTTGAGAGTTCTTTCTAAATTCATTGATCAGGTTAGGGCTTTTGAAGAAAGCTGCAAAATATCCATTACTAATCGGGATTTTAGGCATTAGAACTGTGTATGCAGGACTAACTATACCATCACACGGAGAGATGCCGTTCGCTCCTTGCCACATTCTCATGGAGTTATAGACCATGTCTCCTGTTAGAACAACCTTATAATTGCTTTTGTCTTCACTTGAGTTGTCTTTGCCTTCAATCTCTGAGCGAGGCATAACGCCATCGTTCATCGTGACAGAAAGCAGTTCCATGTCAGAAGCCCCTCGCTGACTTCTTTCTGCGTAAATATCACCTATACGACATTGTTTGTACGGCTCATCGAAGCTCGGAAAGCGGAGCTTCGGACGCTTCTCAAGACCGTTACTTGAGGATACATTTGCCATAATTATTTGCCCTCCACATCAAAGGGGAAATCCAGCCCCAGCTCATCAAAAAACGGTTTCAGTTCTGCATCAATATCCTTAATTTCAGATTGTAGCTTACGGATCTCAGCGGCAACTTCATTCAAGTCAATCTCAGGTTCCGGCTCAAAGGTATCAACATAGCGAGGAATGTTCAAGTTGAAGCCGTTTTCTTCAATCTCCTGCATGGTCGCAACATGAGCATATTTTTCGACATCCTGACGGCGCTCGTAGGTCTCAACAATCTTGTCAATGTCGCACTCACGAAGGATGTTCTGGTTCTTTCCGGCTTCAAAGTCGCTGGAAGCGTCGATGAAAAGAATGTTGTCAGAGTTACCGTTTCGCTCTCTCTTGAGAACAAGGACGCATACGGGGATGCCCGTACCAAAGAACAGATTTGCAGGCAAACCGATTACCGCGTCCAGAACATTTAATTTCTGAATGAGATGCTTGCGGATTACTTCCTCAGCAGCACCACGGAACAGGACGCCATGCGGCAGAAGAACGACGGCTCGTCCGTCCTCATCCATGTGGTAAACCATGTGCTGAACAAAGGCAAAGTCAGCCTTGCTCTTCGGAGCAAGTTTGCCATACTCATTGAAACGCTCGTCCTCCATGAAGTGCATATCGGCAGACCAGTTTGCAGAATAAGGCGGATTGGCAACCTGAACACGGAACTTCATGTCTCCGAAGTAGTCATGCTCTAAGGTATCACCGTTGTAGATGTTAAAGTTGCGATATGGGATTCCGCGCAGAATCATGTTCATTCTGGCGAGGTTATAAGTCGTGGAGGTCAATTCCTGTCCATAGTAGTTTCTCACATTGGCGTAGTTCTTGAGGCGCAGCAGCAGCGAACCAGAGCCACAAGTGGGGTCGGCTGCATCCTTGACATCCGTGAGACCGAGGCAAGCCAGACGGCAAAGCAATTCGGCAGGACCGGAGGGCGTATAGAACTCACCGGCTTTCTTGCCAGCAGTTGCAGCAAACTGACCGATCAGATATTCATAAGCGTTACCAAGAACGTCAATTTTGGTATCATCCACGCCGAAGTTGATTTCGTCCAGCGAAGCGATGATCTTTGCCATAACAGCACTTCTATCTTTGACAGTATGACCGAGCTTCGATGAATCGAGCTGCATATCAGAAAACAGTCCGTCAAAGTCCTCCTGAGAATCGTTTCCGATTGTGGACTCCATCAGCGCGTTGATTGCGCTCTGCAAGAACTCAATGTCGAAGGAACGGTTTTCTACCATCTTGACCATCTTGCGGAACAAATACTGTGGCTCGATGACATAGCCGAGATCGCGCAACGCCTCTTCGACAACAGCGGTCTTGTACTCTTCGTCTGCCCACGCCTCTTCATAACCGATACCGTCATCCTTGAGAAGATTCGCCATATACTTCTCTGTCCGGTCAGAAAGGTAGTAGTAGAAGATCATGCCCAAGATGTAGTTCTTGAACTCATACGCCTCCATGTTTCCGCGCAAGGCATTTGCCATTGCCCATAGCTTATTGCAAAGCTCCTTCTGATGAGCCTGAATCGAATTATCCATTTATCTCTCTCCTTATTGGTATTTCTCTGTGTGCTGTCGGATGAAATCAACGATCCGATTTACAAGGGAGCGTTTCTTCAAAAGCGGCAAGGGCTTCTCAATCCGATCTCGGATATTTCCTGCATCCATTGTGCCGGAAAACTCATATTCCGAAATAATATCTGTCAGCATGGATGCGTCAATATCCTCGGTCTTCGCAAAGGCAACGATCTCTTCGCGCTTTGCTTCATTTTCAAAGTCGTTATAGGCTGCATCAATTTCATCCGCACTTTCTAAGCCGACAACAACACGATCCAAGAATGCTTGCAGGATTTCGACTTTCCGGAGCAACTGCGGATTATCGGTTCTCCCCAACTCGTCCTTAATGTGTTTAATATCGTAATCCTTTTGTTTGGGATCATCGAAGTGGATGTTACGGATCAGGTTCATGATGTATGCGACATTGATCCTGTCACTCTCCATCAATTCGATGCAGAAGTCAACGTCATTCAGGACGGAGACAACCTCGCGGTCAGTTTTTTGCCTTGAGTAGAGCATGAGGTATTTGCTCTTATAGTCCTGATATTCTTGCTCGGACATGATAAGAGCATCCTGATCGAAACTGAACTCAATAAAGGTCTGCAACGATTGGAGGTACTTTGTCAGCTCACGGAAGGTCACGACAAACTTCTTCTGATCGTCCTCGTTCTGCATTGTGTCCACGGACTCAGGGAACAGCGCGATTTCCTTGAGCTTCATCACCATTTCGTTGAACTTCTCCACGAAGTATTGATACCCCGGAACAACAATGCCGGAAGTATCTTGACTCTTAGAGAAGAGTGTCAGCGCGTCATCGGTGCGTTTTTTGAGGTTGCGGTAGCAAATGATAATGCCAAAGGGCTTTGTTTCCTTCTCAACACGGTTTGTGCGGGAATAGGCTTGCAGCAGATCATGATACTTCAAATCCTTGTCCACATAAAGGACAGAGAGCTGCTTGCTGTCAAATCCGGTCAGGAACATATTCACGACGATAAGAATATCAAGCGACTTTGTTTTCTTTCCCTTTACTCGGTCAGAGATGTCCTTGTGATAAGCCGAGAACGTATCTGTGGAGAAATTGGTCCCGTACATCTCGTTATAGTCCTTGATGATACGCTCCAACGAATCACGGCTATGCTCGTCCTTGCCCTCGGCATCCTCATTCTGCCCGTAGGAGAAGATGCCGCTGATATTCAGGTCATGCTTGATCTTCTTGAAAATGTCGTAATACTTAACAAGGGCATCAATAGAGGACACGGCAAAAATAGCCGTATACTGTCCATTTCGGGTTTTCGCCTTGTGGTTCTGGATGATGTGATTGGCGATCAGAGACATTCGCTCATCGGACATATAGAGTTCGCCTATATCAATCGCGTCCGCGAGTGTCGGGTCATCCCAGTCGAAATCACCCTCCATTGTTTTTATGTATTCGATGTGGAAGCCCAGAACATTATTATCGAAGATGGCGTCTTTAATCAGGTAATTGTGAAGACACTCACCAAAGAGCATTTCTGTTGTTTGCGTGATTTTACCCTCAGTTTTACCGTTGACTTCAAACCGAGGTGTCCCCGTGAAGCCGAAAAACTGTGCCTTTCTGAAATGCCGCACAATGTCCTTGTGCATATCCCCAAACTGGCTGCGGTGGCACTCGTCGATGATAAAGACAACCTTCTCGTCTTTGTATGCGTCCATTACTTTCTCGTACTGAGGGCGCTTTACAGCGTTTGCCATCTTCTGCATCGTGGTGACGATAAGCTGCCTGTTCTTGTCCTTCATCTGGCGGACAAGGACATCGGTGCGATCTGTCACATCAACGGAACCAGCCTCAAACTTGTTAAACTCTTCGGTTGTCTGAGAATCCAAGTCTTTTCGGTCAACAAGGAAAATGACTTTCTTGATGTTCGGATTTGCTGCGAGGATTTGCGCCGTCTTAAAGGATGTAAGCGTCTTGCCCGCACCGGTTGTGTGCCAGATATACGCATTCCGGTTTGTGAGTGTTGCCTGACGGATCAGTGCTTCTACGGCATAAACCTGATAGGGACGCATGACCATCAAAATCTTATCGGTATCATTTAGGATGGTGTAGCGTGTCAGCATTTTAATGATGTGATCCCTTGCAAGGAAAGAAATCGAAAAGTCCTTCAAATTGGTGATGCGGACGTTATTGAAATCAGTCCAGAAGAAAGCAAGGCTATACATCAAGTCTCTGTCGGAATTGGCAAAATACTTTGTGTCAACACCGTTGGAGACAATAAAGAGCTGAATGAAATGATACAGCCCGTTGTAGGAGTGCTTCTTATAACGCATGACCTGATTGACTGCCTCGCGGATGTCAATGCCACGGCGCTTTAATTCTACTTGGATCAGGGGTAAGCCGTTTACGAGAATCGTAACGTCGTAACGATTGACGTACTTTCCAACCACGGTCGTTTGATGAGTAACTTGGAAAATGTTCTTCGTGTGGTCCTGATCAAAGAAGGACAGATATACCTTTGTACCATCTTCACGCTCAAGGACAAACTTATCCCTCAAGATTTTTGCACTCTGGAAACCGAGCTTGCCGACAGATTGGGCATGACGATGGCGAATGTTTCGAATTTCAAGAATCACAAGGCAAAGGCTTTTCGCTTCTCGACTCTCGATGCCCTCTGCGAGATTCTCGACTGCCAGCCGGGCGACCTGCTCGAATATGTATCGGGGGAGAGTGAAAAAGAATGAAAAAGCTTAAAATGATTTCTCTGATATCGGCGGCGTTTC
>OGZZ01001276.1_pt1 | contig 18547 bp, 17 predicted proteins | sample 1577021 | NCBI WGS metagenome assembly OGZZ01 (sample SAMEA3541526, study PRJEB24748) | human gut metagenome | biome: human gut; feature: human-associated habitat; material: faeces | place: China | collected 2012
TAGTGGCAGGTGCAACCCATCTCCCACCTTCGCCATACCATTCATCAGCCCTTTGGGCAGATACCAAATACGTGCTTTCTTACCCAAAACCTTGCAGATAACTGTAATAAGTCCGTTGGTCGATAACGCCTCATCGTCACACATATTATAAATGCCCGATTCCACTTCCTTAACAAGCAGCCCTTTTATGACAAAACAAAGGTTGTCAATAGAGGTAAAGCAGCGGTGATTCTCAAAAGCCCCCAAAGGCCAGGGTACTCCTTTTTTCACCACTTCGTAGAGCAGATTGAGATTCCCCTTGTTTCCGGGACCATGTATCATACAGGGACGCAGGATATACACTTGCTTATCTGCGGCCGGATGAGATAGGATATATTCTTCAGCTTTGATCTTCGATTCACCATAAGGTCCTACTGGATTGGGAACAATATCTTCAGTCAGAATATCACCGGGGACAAAGTCAGCAGCCGCTTTCACCGATGAAAAGAAAATGAACTTCCCAGCCGATGATTTAAGAAACCAGTCATACATCTTTTGAGTGAGCCCCGTATTTACCTTAAAATACACTTCCGGCCCAGAAGTTTTCTTCAAATCATGTGCCTTGCCGGCAAGATGGATAACGGCATCTACTTGTGGAATCTTATTTTCGTCAAGATCATCCCAGGAAAAGGTCTTGACCACACCCTCCTTTTCAGGCGCTACGATATCAAGGCCGTAAATTTCATTACTTTGCCCCAAAGCTTTTACCAAATTCCCCCCTACAAAGCCGTGAATTCCGGTTATAAGTATCTTCATAATATTTTATTTACCAAATCAACGTATTGTTTTGTTACCTTTTCTTTTGTGTAATAGCGCTGTATCACATCATATCCGTTACGCCCCATTTTCTGAAGCTCTTCACGCGACACCGATGCTAGCCATTGTGCCATTTCATCTACCTTCTTATCAAAGTCCTTCTCAGTAATAAGCTTTGCACAATTATAATCCTTAGTGAAGTTTACGATAGGTGTTTTGTCTCCGGAACATATAAGCAACGGTCTTTCACAAGCCATAATGGTATACACCTTAGACGGAAATCCCATCATTTCCATTTCGGGTGCCATAAAGATGAACTGCACGTCACTGTATGCCAATATACTCGGCATCAGATGGCGAGGTTGATAATCGAGTACATGCAACTTGTCCAGTCCCTTCTCTGCTTTCTGTTGTTCCAAGTATGATCGTTGTACCCCCATACCTATCACAAAGTACTCAACATTCAAATCCTTTGTTTTTTCGACCAATGCCACCAGCGGACGCCAGTCTTGCGCATGTCCTATATTCCCGGCATAAAGCAATTTCAAAGAATCGGTTTTAGGAAAGATATTCTCGTCAAGAGGTTCTACATTAGTTGGGTTATAAAGGTCAGTATCTACGAAGTTGGGAATGATGTGTAGCTTATTCGGATCTTCAAAACGACTCACAATCGTATTATAGAAAACATCGTCAATGGTAGTGATTGCAGCAGACTTGTTGTAAATGCAACGTTCGACTTTCTTTAAACAAGCGATTATCGGTCCTGTTTTCTTCTTTAGGATATCGGGATAAATTTCCTGTACATTATATATAACTTTGCAGCCTTTTAATTTACCGAGGATGAGATTAAGCATTCCTATGCTGAGAGGTGGCGAGGGCGACACTATTACACTAACATTGCGTATGCACAAACCAAGGAGAAACGAAATGATGTGCCAATAAACAAAACCAAGAATACGCAATGCAGTGCTCTTGAACTTCTTTTGTGGCACATGCATTACCTTTATACCATGAAAATCACTTTCCTTATAAATTCCGGGGATTTTCCACTTTAGCGGTTGCTTTGCCAGTTGTTCCTCTACTACATTAAAGTGCGGTGTTGTAGAAAGCACTACTACCTCATAACCTTCTTTTTGAAATCTAAGTGCGATATCGTTATAAAGATATGCAGTGGAAACACCATCTGGGCTGAAGATAAGACTGTGAATTAAGACTTTCTTGCTCATTTATACAATTTTCTTTTCAACTATTTCAGAGAAGAATCATTATCAATAAATCAAAGGGAGTTATTCAATAACAGACTTCAAATCTATATTGTATTGTTCCTTAAGTAAATCAATCATTTTCTTCTTATCATCACCACAAGCTTTCTTTATCTCATACACTTTGGCATCACATAATGCACGATACCACCAAGCCTGCATAAAGTGCCAAATAAATCCTTCTTTACCGTCCAAAAAGCCAAAGCGAAAGATATAGCGATAAAGGAAATAAGCAAATGAACGCCAAAATAAAGGTTTCTTGGCATAGCTATGTTTACGTTTACGTTTAATCAATGCATCTGTTGTCAACTGTTTTTCCAATCTTGCTGCTCCTGTCAAGTCGTATTCTATATCCAATAAATCCACCGCTTCACGAATAGCATAGTTGACATGTTTGTGTGCCCACCATGATAAATTATTGAGATTATCATCTGCAAATTCACCATTAAGTTCAATCATTCTGCCTCGAGTCAATTGGATATGTTCGTCCATAAGCCTTGCTTCGCATTCAGCTGCACCATATACGAACAATCTCATCTGCCTATACACAGGCATTCCTCTACGCAAAATACGCCCCATAAACACATGACGAAGCACTATAGAACACGCTGTCACATCATCTGATAAATTAGGTATTTTCGTCATCATTTCTGCTTTGAGTTCATCAGTCAAATACTCGTCAGCATCCATGCGCAGTACCCATTTACTTTTTATAGGAGCATTATTAAGTCCCCAATTAAACTGTTTTGAATAACTATTTTCCCATTTATGTTGTAACACTTGTACATTTTGATAATGCGAAGCTATCTCTATCGTTCTGTCTGTTGAGAAGCAGTCTATTATACAAATTTGCTTGACAATATCACTTAAACTCTCGATACAACGTTTAATATGAAGTTCTTCATTAAATGTAAGAACTATGGCTGTAATATCTAACATTTTATATAGTTTATAGTCTATTTATTGAGAATCACTCATTGTATCTATACGTCCCATATTCTTCATCAGGAATACACTCTGAGTGTTTTTTATATTTTCTTGTTAAAAGGATCAACTCCTTATTCATACTTAGCAGATTTGATTAGATCAAAAAAACGTCCCCAATCGCTTTCTCGATTTTGTGGCAAAGGTCTATATCGTTTTTTATTCATACCAAACTCTATTATGTTCCTTGCCCAACCCTCATAATCAAACACATCAATATATCTCACTCCCTCATAATCTTTCAACACCTCATGAGCATAATCTACATCAGCTGCTAAAACAGGAAGTCCAAAGGCTGCTGCCTCAAGCAAAGGCAACCCCAACGTTTCTATATAACTTGGGAATAATAAAGCATCAGCATTTTTATACAACCCCAACAATTCGTCATGCTTATATTTTCCATCAAATTTTATAATATCTTCCACTCCGTACTTCTTAACTTCCGCTGCCCATACACAAGCATCACCAGCAGTCGTTGTTAAATGAATTTCAACTGATTTATAAGTTTCTTTATAATTTCGCTTTAATATTACAGCCGCCCGGATAAGAGTCAATAAGTTCTTATACCTTGGAACATCTCCAACAACCACACAAAGAAAATGATATGCATTATTCTTGAATGCGTAAGGTTTCACATTTTCTACATCTATTCTTTCCACATCAGGAAAACATAAATGTATATTCCGCTCTGGTATTCCAAAGAATTCTACCATCCTGCGCTTTATAAATGGTATCTGTACCACAAACTGAATATTCTTCGCCCATGTACGTTTTACAATATGCGGAAAAATATATTTGTACAAAAATTGGGAACGTTCCTGTGATTTAAACGGATTCCATACCCCAGGATATAACGGCATCGGTTGATGATAGTACACGATCTGTTTACACCCCTTAATCTCTTTGTATCCATTATTCTGAAGCGAGACCAAGATATCAGGTTTCACTCTTAGCTTTGTTATTTCCCTTTGCAATAATTTACCTTCGAACAAAATTCGTTTCATTTTAGACTGTAAGGGAAAAGATATATATTCTACTCCTTCTATCACCACTTGCGGCAATATAGGATTAACAAATATCCAATATTTGTCATGTCCTATATATTTAGGTAAATGTGACAAGAATTGCTTATATATTGTTATCCCTCCCCCAGCTTGTAAGGTTGTGGCTATTACGAAAATATTCATACTAAACTTGTTCTTTAAAATTCTTTATTACTCTTGCTGGAACTCCTGCCACTCTTACAAATGATGGTACATCGTGAGTAACCACTGAATATGCTGCCACATGTGACTTCTCTCCAATTGTCTTACCAGGACATACCATTGCCTGTGTATCAATCAAAGCTCCTTGACCGATGATAATATCATCACACTTCCCTGGACCGGCTATGCAATCATATTGGACACCATAATCGTGATAACCTGTTACAACTATAGCACGAGACGCTACTTTAGAATACGGTTTCATCTCAATCTTACTACCTGCAGCACCAAAAATAAGTGCATCATGTCCAATCCAACAATTATCACCTATGATAAATTCAAACTGTCCAAGTATCCTTGGTGAGAAAATCGAGACGTTTTTGCCCACTTTTGCACCAGCCCAACGCAGTAACTGTACTTTAAAGCTATTGAGACGTGAAGGAGGACAAATCTTTACAAACAAATTAAACAAATGAATCTTTACAGGACTTATTGCCATAATATATTCAGTTACCAACCATTAAAATATTCATAATCCGCACAATCCTATGCCATAGAACATGGACCTTCTGCAATTTCCAATGTTTGCCCCTTTAGCATTGCATCACATAACTTATAAAGTTGTGTTGCTGCATTTTCTGGACTCCATACGTTATGGACTGTATTATAAGCCTCTAAGCTCATCCTTTCACATTCTACAGGATGCTTAATAAGCCACAAGACTTTCTCAAACAAATTATTCTTTTTTCTAAGATTAAAAGAGAAACCATTTACTCTGTCTTTTATAAGATATGGCGTAGAACCGGTCTCTATAGAACTTACAGGACAACAGCCACAGCCCATGGCCTCATTAAGAACTGCTCCCCAGCCTTCATTTCTATCACTGGTGAAACAGGCGATATGATGCGTCAGCATAGCCTGCTTTACACTATCATTAGGCATAGAACCCCTTAAATGTACATACTCTTGTTAAGCCGGAAGGAGCATCATACCGTATTAATTACGGCAGATGCGATGGTGTGAAGATGGTTAAACATATCTCCTGCTCCAATCAGGTTTATATAAAAATTGATTTTTTCCTGTCGTAACTGCAATGCTAATCTTATCATTGTTTCAGGATGCTTCCAAGCTATCAAACGCCCCACCCACAGTATTTTTACAATAGTACTATTGCGTTTTTCACGTAATATAGTTTCTATATCAAGAGCAGGAACTGCTGTATAATATCCCCATTTATAACACTTACCAATAAAAGAACGCATCAAATTAAAATCCCTGGCAGCATAGGCACTGCTACACAACACATAAAAAGGTTTACCATGACAATGAACATGATAAAACCACTGCTGCTTAAGTAAACGAGGTGAGAATAAATTCAAAAGCCCTTTCTTTAGCCAACGTTCACTGTACATAAAAGTGAGCTTCCCTGTACTTATGCGCTCACGCAAATATATTAACGGGGCAGCACCATATATCATTACATCAGCATCACGAATTATTTGAAGGACTTTGTGTAAAGCAACCTCACCGTCAGCAATTCTAATAAGATAAGGCCGCTGAGAAAAATCATCTCCCCCTTTACTATTATCACCATTAAAATCGCCAGTCTCTATAAACCAATAATTTCCACCAGTAAGACGGTACAGTTCATCTGCGATACTTATCTGATGAATATTTAAGACAACGGATACAAAAACTAGAGTCATAGTGTATGTTCTGTTATATATTTACAATCTATATTCTGCCCCACTATCATCCAATATGTCATACTCAAAAAACCTCCTGCAGACAATACATACCCCTCAAACCATGCATGAGTAAACATAGCCACCAACAGCAACATCACAAACTGGGCATTGAGTGAATTATCTCGTTTTGAAGTCTTATATGCATTTAGCAGCAATAAGGTATAGGCAAACATTCCCAACAGTCCCGTCATAGAGAGTACCGCCAAATGAGAAGTTCCAGGTTCCACTTGTCCAGTGACAGGATTGTATTCGTCATTCCCATTCGGATCAACAGATACAAAACCAACTCCTAACAACGGTGATTTCATAAACTCATCTATTCGACAATCGAATTTACTTTGCCGAGAACTTAAAGCTCCACCTTGTTCTTTTCGTTGTTCTTGTTTATTTAAAACTCCTGCAAAAACTCTATCAGCAATGGGCATTGCCACCAAAGCAGATATGCAAAGTATAATTATAATCCTTTTCTTATTTCCATTAACATTACTTTTCATAAAAAACAATGAAAAGAGTATGGCAACCGCCACCCCCAATAGCGCAGAACGGCTGGCAGCCATTACTGCACTCATTGCAGAAAGAAAGAATAATACAATAAATATCTTTGAGTTATTATTTTGATAAATAACATAGAATGCCAACGCACTGATCATAGATATCGGCCCCAATGTCATAGAGTGATTGACAAGCCCGCCGAATGTACCTCCATTTGAGGAATATTCAGCTAAACCTAATTGTGTCCCTACCTGCATATAATTCACCCCCAAGAAAAAAGCAAAAAAAGAGCCTATTGATAATATACATATATACATTAATGCATATCTAAATACATAGCGTCTAAAAATAATCGCCCTTGCTGACGATATACATGCCGAACATGCCAACGTTACTATAAGAAACTGTACAAAACGTAACTTTGAGTTAAAACAAGGTTCAATAGGCAATACCAACACATTAAACAAAAAGACTAAATACAAAAATACATATCGACCTTTAAATTGCACACTACCATCACACAAGCAATAAAGAATACTCACCAAACATAATCCTATATAAGGAAGAAATGTATCCACAGATATAAAACCCATAATCTGCACCGATGCCATCGTAGCCCATAACAATGCAAGTCCCTTACAAAAGCGTCCTGCTTTCGGTGCATAAAAAACTTCTGTATGACCTATTTCTTTTATTATATTTACCAATCCCATATCTTAAAGATTCTTCTATGAATCATATTAAGCCTATAGCTTTTTCATAAGCAAATACAACTTTCTGTACTGTAAATGGCTCCCATGCTTCTCGAGGCGCAGGTTTACGTGGATTTTCAACTTGATTAACAATAGCCTCTGCCATTGCCTTAGAATCATTTACAGGAACAAGCACTCCATATTGACCATTTTTTAGCAATTCTGGTGGACCATAAGGACAACTAGTTGAAATCACAGGAATACCTGCAGCCATCGCCTCTACCAAAACAATTGAAAAACTTTCCATTTCAGAAGATACAAGGAATGCATCGGCACATTTTATTTCAGATGGCAAACTAGTACTCTGCCCCGCCAACCTTATCCTGTCCTGCATATGATTTTCAGCAATCCACTTTTCATAATCCTGCTGTAAAGCACCCTTTCCAAAAAGCACCAATCGAACAGGTATCTTTTCATTTGCCAGACGAATGGCTTCAAATATCATATAGTGTCCCTTAACCTTACAAAAAGCTCCGGCCGCAACCATTGTTGGCATAGCTTTATTCCTAAGCCAGTCACAAGATGGTTCTTTTGTAAGTTTATCATAATAAGATGTATCCAAAACCGGATTATAAACAGCCTTTACAGTTCCTTCATTAAGCCCCATCAATCTCTCTAACAAAGCACATGAGCCTTTCGATACGCTCATAAAACAATCATATCTACTCCTTATTAGTTTATTGATAATCCTTTTTGTTATGGAAATATTATCTGCCAATTCCGGCAAAATGCTATTATGCTCAACGTAACAGTAACGCGTTTTATGCCTTAATCCTATTGAAGCTAATGCAAGTGCACATAAATATGCAGAATTCATTACTACAACAGCATCTACGGTAGCAGTTCTTATATATGAATGTATGAAAGATATATTATAACGGGCTCTTCTACTTGGCATAACAAGAAACTTTACAGCAGAAGGCACTTCAAAAGGTATATGCCCCGTATTTAACAATTCTTCATGAGCCTTTGAAACCAAAATATCAACCTCATAGCCCTTTTCGTAAAATCCTCTAGCCATAAGCGCTGTTACATACTGAGCGCCTTGCTGAAAAAGATCTTGAATAATAAATGTTATTTTCATTTACCTATATAAAAAATTAATCACTTTATTTTACCAAGTAAAAGGATCGAAAGCACCTTACTTGTTTCAATAAACTTCGTTAATAAAAGTGTTCCAAACAAAACAATAGCTGATATAATACCGACTACTGTCAATGACAGTAATATGTTATGATTTGGATTAAAGGAACTAGGAATCACAAAAAAATATGTAGGCAATAAAAAGAAATGAAATAAATAGATATCAATTGTTCTTGTAGCCACATATTCAACCCATCTGTTATACCTGTTTGCAAACCAATATTGAAAAAAATAAAGCATTATGTTTATATATGAGAAAGCTATGACTAACCGGCAAACAGTATAACCAATTCCCATATATACCCCTGCCATAATACCAACCAACGATATGGTAAATAATAAGTTACTTTGTTCTAACAAATTCTTTAACTTAGATATTTTATTAACAAAAATACCATAAACGAAAAATGGAACATAACGATAAAATTGTGGGATTGACAATGCGTTAGTAAATATATTATCCTGAAATAAAAATCTATAACACACTAACACTAAAATCACCCCTACAGACAAAAAAATGACTTCATTATAATTACCCAATCCACATCTTTGAAAACATTTTTCTAAAAGACTACAAATCCAATAAAAAATATAAAGACAAAATAATGTAAAACAAAACCAATAGCCATTATGCATAGACGATATAAAAAATGACTCAAACTCTATCTCTTTACAGAAAGTATATAGCATACCAACCATCAATGTTGGTAAAATAAGTGTTCTAAGCCTTTTCAGTACTCCTTTAGCAGTAGGTATGCCTGAAAAGAAACCACTAATAAACATAAACATTGGCATATTTACCACATCTATAAACTGCCATACTAAATTATTGGCTTCGTGAAAACTATAAAAAAGAACGTGTCCCACAATTACCATATAAATAGACAATACCTTAAGGGCATCAAACGAATATAAGCGCGTCATGTCATTCTTCACAATAATACTTCTATAACTATATGATTAAAGATTTTCAACAAGATTACACCATTTTTCTACAATTATCTCTTTTGAAAATGTGACAGATTTTGTCATAGCTGCACGAGACATTTTCGTATATTTATCCTCATTGCTCATTAAGACAACAAGTTTATCTGCATATTCTTTTTCATCAAACGGTTTTACCAAGAAGCCATTAATATCATCATCTATTATATCTGTTACCGAACCATAACTATTAAAAGCCATAGGAACAACACCATGTTGCATAGCCTCTGTTAAAACCATACCAAACCCCTCGTAGATTGATGTCATACAAAAAATTCTTGAACGCTGATAAAATGGTGCGGGATTTTGAAAACCATGAAACGTAACATGTTCTAATCCCAAATCCTGAGCCTGCATTTCTAATACATCACGATCTTCGCCATCGCCAACAATATCAAGTTGCCAATCGGCAAACGATGACTCTACCTTATTCCATATCCTTAATAACTTATTAACTCCCTTTACACAGTTTCTTAAACGCCCTACAAACAATACATGCTTCTGTGCTGTTGTTAACTCACAGGATTCAAATGTATTAAAATTAGGGATTGTAAAAAGTTTTATTCTATCGGCTTTGGGACAATAAAAACAAAAATCTTCAATAAAAGACGATGACAAAGTCACTATTCTGTCATAATTAGTATTTAAATCACGATATAATCTTTTTGTCAAACATACAGAGTGATAGTATTTCAATTTTAAAAATACATTATCGTAAAAGAATTGTTTTAATGTACCCCATCTAGTCTGCGTAAAATCTTTCGCAAACGCCAAATTATAATTATCTAATATAGCGCGAGTAGAATTGTGCTGAACTGCTATCAATTTTACTTTGCTTTTAAAATCCTCTCTATGTCTAAAAATACCAAATCGACCTACTATATCTCCTTCTGTTTGATCTATAATGCAATATATATTACGTTCTATAACCAACGTTTCCAAAAAGCGTCTATTATCCTTATTTCCAGGCAAATATAATATATCAGTGGGAGCATTGTATGTTTTCCCAAGTCTATTTGAGTATTTACAAAGAAGCGTTACTTCATAACCGACATTTAATAAAGCTTTTGCCAGCAAATCTGTAACCCGCTCCATCCCCCCCTGCTGGGGTAATGGTTCATTAGAATTGTATAATAGTATATGTTTCTTAGTTGTCATTTGTCAACTCACTCCATATCTTTAATCGGTTATTATTGTCCATGCATTTGACCGTTTGCTTTGCATTTCCACTCATCTTTTGCAAATTAAATTTATCTTTTGCAAGTTGAAGAACTTGTTTCGCCATCTCTTTTGTATCAAATGGTGGTGTGAGCAAACCATTATATCCATTCTTTATATTAAGATCTGCATCTTTAAATGTATTCATTACTATCGGCACTACGCCTACTGCCATAGCTTCAGTTATTACCATAGGAGTACCTTCATAATTAGATGTTAAAAGAAGAATCCTTGCACTGGAATAATAGGGAGCTGAATCTGTTTGACCAACAAATTCTATACGCTGTAATGCCCAATCCTGACTCTTCTTTTTCAAACGCGGTTCATCGTCCCCCGAACCCACTATTACCATTCTCCAGTCTTTCAGTTCATTCTGTATTAATGACCATACAGTTAATACCCTGTCTACTCTTTTCGATGAATAATCCAGTCGTCCAACAAAAATTATTAAATTCTCCTTTTTACAGAAGTCCGTTTCTAAAACATTTACCCTATTGGGATTTTGTACAGCAACTATTTTTTTAGACGGATTTATTCTCAAAAGCCTTTCCATTGAAACTTTCTGCTTCTCAGTAAGAACCGCTACAGTATCGGAGTTTTCATACATATAGTGATATCTTTGACGCTTATTATGCAAAGCATTCCACTTGTTATATGGAGCTTTAATCCATTTAAGAACATTTATACAGACCTGCGCCAATGGCACTCCCTTTAATGGATAGTTTAGTGTATGATAAAAGTTTTTAATATCATCTACTACGCTAAAATGAAGATGACTTATTATTTTCACAGTAGCGGGAATATGTTCGTGCGAAAAGATATAAACAGCTTCAGTACTAGCGCCTTCGTTAAGAATCATATCTATCTTATTCTCTTTAATATAGTTTATAACAAAAGCTATATTATCGGTTGTAGGTGCGTCATTTCCATCGGGTAAAAAAACACTTTTACGGCTTAATTTATCCTCAACAGGAATGGAAGCCATATAATTCACAGTGTGTCCTATAGATGACAGATAATCAGCAATCATACATGCAGCGCGCTCAGTTCCTCCACGTTGCGGATTTAACTGCGGACCAAAATATATGAGGATATTCATTCGTTACGAGTAAATAAGTCTTGAAATCCAACTACCCATTTCGGTCCCATAACACACACTATAAATGACTTCAATTTATCATTTATAGATAGATTTTTGTTGTGATACTTAAACCACATTCCAAAAGAAATCTGCTGAAAAAAATGTTGTTTAAAATAGATAGGCAAGTTATCAACATAATACTGCCTTATTATTGAAGTATAGCTCCATATTTGCCTCGTGTAACAATCCATTGCCATCGACCTTACAGATGCAAATGCCATGCAACACGACAAATATTTATTATAACTATTCAAAATAGAAAAAATCTTCGATATTTTTGGTACCGTTGTTGTAATGGATCCCTCCCTATATCGATAACCATAATCTCCGATATTAGTTACTGTCATTTTACCAATTGCTGTAATCAACTGTGGTATTATGGCAATATCTTCACTAATTTCACCTTTTGGGAAACGTATATTCTCAAACACATGGCGACGGAAGACTTTGTCACAACAACTAACATGAATCCATTGTTTCAGATATCCTGTTAACAACTCTTCTTTACCAATATAGTCTCTAAACGGATAGTTACGCTTATGTTCCTCCCCAGACTTCCATTTGTAAACTAAATCAAATTGAACAGCATCTATCCTTTCATCACTCTCAAATGTCTCTATTATTTTGCTATATATATCCGGGTTCAATAATACATCATCTGAATCAATAAAAGTTATATAGTCGCCATTACATCTGTCAAGTGCATAATTTCGTGCATCAGACAAACCACCATTAGGCTTATCATAAATAGTCACACAAGCGTACTGCCGGGCAAAAGCTCTTATTACATCAAGTGAATTGTCAGTACTACCATCATTTACCGCTATTACTTCCAAGTTGGTATAATCTTGACTAACGATAGACCCTAAACACTCCTCTACAAACTCCTCCACATTATAAACAGGAACTATTACACTTAAAAGAGGTTTTACATTACAATTTTTCATATACTTTCTCCCCATTTTTTCTAATAATATATGCCGGAACTCCTGCAACTATTGTATTGGCAGGAACATCCTTTACCACAACAGCGTTGGCTCCTATAACAACATTATCCTCAACTTTCACACCACCCAGTATTTTGGCACCACATGTTACTGTTACGTTATCACCCAAAACCGGTGCTAAAGCCCCCTTATATCCTATTGTCACTTGTTGATTGATGTGGCAATGTCTACCTATAGATTTTGCACAAATAATTGTCGCAAATCCATGTTGAATGAACAAACCACCACCAATAGAAGGGGTGTATATGTAAAGTGTCGGCATTGGTGGAACCAGAAACTTTAATATATTAACCAGCCCATAAGCACGTCCCAATCTATAGTAAAATACAGAACGAAATTCAGGCCTATCTACAAAAAGTTTGCACATAACCCCAACGTAATTACCACTAATACCAGTTACTTCCTTGTAATGATCAATATCTTCTTCAATCAGTCTCTTCCGAGGACAGAGAAAATAAAAAATATAATGAAAAATGAATCTTAACTTTATCATAGACCTGCTGCTTTTAAAAACTCATCAAATGATGAGAATTGTGCTTTATGAGTTTTAACATAATGGTCATAAGCCTCTTTCATCTGCCGCCTTATTGGAATCTCCGGATATTTGTCAACCTCATTTCCAGATACAAACAATGGAAATTCTTCAAAAAAATCAGAAAGAACCGGACGTCTTCCAAACCGTTCTTGAATACTACAGGCATAATCAAAAGCCTCTTCTACGCAAAGTTTCTTTCGTTTCTCAAAGTATTCATCAAGCGTACATATGACCTTACATGGACATCCTGCAGCGACAGAATTGGCTGGTATTTTTCCCATTACCACACTGCCATATCCAATAATACAGTTATCCCCAATATAGCTTCCTCTAAGTACAGTCACATTTTGTCCGAACCACACATTATTACCAATCACTACTCTACCTGAATTAGGTACAAATTCTTTATATTTATTAAGAAAATTAAGAGTTGCATAATCATGAGTTAGAATAGTAAAATTCGTATGCAGGAAAGTACCACCTCCGTGAATGGTTACTAATGAAGGTCGTGTAACATCTATCTTCAATGTTTCAGGACTAAAAAGAAATACATCATCATCAATCTGTACACCTTTTTCACGTAATGATCGAATCATTATCTTGGGATTTTGCTTAATGGATTCGATTGCTACTTGTTTTTGCAATAAACGCCTAAACACTATGGCATAGGTCTTTAATTTGTTAAATAGTCGCATTATGAAGAGCTTTTTCTAAAAATTTCAATGATTCATTTCTGAATCTTTCTATCTTATCAGATATTTCAGAAGTATAAGAAAGATCTTTATTGTCGTCCACAGGCGCAGAATATATTTGTTTAAAACGCTCCGCCCCCAACAAATCCAACAAATCAGTTACACGTGAATCCCGCCCTATTCTATCATCAACAACAGATATGAATGGAACTTTGAAATTCAATGAAAATATAGTCCCATGAAATGATGATGTTACCACAAAAGATGCATTGGCAAAATAACGTATAAAATCAACAGGAGATGCTGTATTAACCACCGTTGCACCATTTTTCTTCATATATTGGTCTATTTTACCATTCAAAACTATTATTTTACCTCCATACCGATGATGGCAATTTTTAATAATTTCAAAAATTTGTGGATATGGATTATAAGTATAATCAAGTACGTAAACAATAAAGTACTTACTACTGTCACTTACATTCAATTGCTTTAACCATTGTTCTTTTGTTAAAAGCATTGTAGGATCACATACCAATGAAATTGCTTTTCCTGTAATTTTGGAAAGCAAACCAATAGTAGTTTGCTCTCTCACTGAAATTGAGGAATATTTTCCAAGTTCTGTTCTATAATACTCAACAAATTGTTCTGGAATTTCGGCTACTGCCATACTAGCAGCAAAAGAGATACGCGGATTTCCATTACGTGCAAACCCACACATAAACGTTGTATCATATCCTATATATGACGGATTCCATACTTGATCACTACCCGTGAGATAAACATCATATAGGGGCATTTGTTTGTCTATTTGATACCTATTCCCATAACTATCTTTTGAAATTTTGAGATGATCACTTATAAATTGTAAAAACTTTCCACGACGTATATCTTCATCTGATGGTTTGGAAGCACACAGTCGCCTTTTTATGGCATCAATAATACGTGACTTTAAAGGTAATATAATAGGCTGCTCATCACTCTTCTCCAAATACATAAAATGTTCAGAATTGGGAAACTTGTAATCTATAATCTCTGAACTATATCCCAAATTACTCACTGTTTGCTGAAGAGCATACGTTTGTAGGACCGAGCCAAAATTAAGCACTCGATGCATTGTTATTATACCAACAGTTATATTTCGTTTATTCATTTTTTTAAAAGAGTTCTAATATAAAAAACAGGAATGAGCAATTGAGGGACCAATCGATTAATCATATCAATACATTTTATACTTAATGGGGTACGAAGCAAAAACAAATCAATATAATAAAGGTAGGTCTTTTTAGGTGATTTCTTCATTTGTCCTTCTGTTACCACCTCATATGGTTCTTTAACTAATTCAATAGAAGTCATTTCATTAAGGATTCGATCTCCCTTTGGAGTTAAAGCCAGAATTCCATTAACACCTGTATTATTTTTCTCATATTTTGTTCCCCACAAGTCACCTATACGAATATCAGATGCTGAGGATGCCATTTTATATTTACAATGAGAATAACAAGCCTTCCCCAAACAATTATTAAGTAAAAACATCTTGTAAAACAGATCCCCTTTACTAAGATTAGACTCATATTGAATTGGAATATTACCGCCTGTTGCTTCTATATTCTCGGCCATTATTACCCACGAATCGTGCCAACCATATTTTTTACTTCTCCAAGAGACATTACTTGGTTTTCCAATTTGTCTTTGAATGCCTTTAAGATACTTACGCCACATTAAATTTGATGGCACTCCATGACAGAAAAAATCCATAAGAATGAAGTTATCCTCAATTCTTAAACGACGAATATATCTACGGATAGAATCTATTTGACAAGGAGTTCCTGTTATAAAATATTTTGATTTACGATCTAAATTACGGAATCCCTCAATTGTAAAGCTCTGAAGATACTTAGAGCATTTACTCTCTTGCAATTCTATAACTGTATTTGCAATATAATGTTCTACTATACCTTTTTTAGCATTGTATCTAGCACAGCAGGCTTTATACCCATTTTCCACCAAATGCTTGGCTAGTTCATAACCTATACCACCCGATGAACATGTGTGTGTTACCTCGGGATTCCGACTCCAACCAGCATACGATTTAACCTTAAACTCATTTGTCTTAATAACATCATTGGAATTATAAGCACATACGTCAAGGCACAATCCACATGATGTACATTTATCTATTTCTATTATGTACGGAGTATAGAATCCATTTCTATTCAAGCGAATATCTATTATGTTCTGTGGACATACTTTGGAACAAACGCCACATCCATAACAAGAATGCATCTCTGATATATTATTCTTTTTATTCATGCGTTATGAAATTTATTTATGAACTTCATAATGTATCCTTTAACCCAAATGCGTTCTCCATCATTTAATCCAAATATATATATTGAAAGAATGACACTAAAAACAGCTCCCGGAACCAACACAAAGAATCTCAATAATGAAGGAGTCCAAAAATGGGCTATTATCAATGGAACTATCCATGAAAATATTGAAACTTTTAAACATGGGATCAGCACTTCAGTTATAAATGTTCTCCATTGATAAGTCGTCAAAGCCGAAAGTGCCTTAAATCTAAATACTATAGTACCAAAATATATTATTATAAATATTGGATAAGAAACCCATACAGGAAAACCTAATTTATAACATCCCCATGTCAAAGGAAACACTAAAGAGGTGAAGACTGTTACATCTATGGCATAACGTTTTATATTTCCTGTTGCCTGTATAAGTTTCAATAAAGTATTACTTGATTGCAACGCAAGTGACTCGAACATTGAAAGTTGTACAAACAACACTACCATTGGAGGTACTTCAACTAACCATAAATGCAACAAAGTATCGGTCTCTATACAAACAGGCACTAAAAAAATGAACATGAGATACCATGTATATTTAGCTCCCTTATTTACTATTGAATAGCAATAATCATAGTTACCCGCTGCATAAGATTTTGTTATTTGGGGACTAAATGCTGTTGTAAAATTAGACACAAAACCTTGTATGGCTCCATTCACTGTTGTAGCAATACCTCTTGTCGCATTAAATGCCACACCAAAAAATATGTTAATAAGCATATTAACTCCTTGAGTATTTAGCATCCAAGTTGTATTACTGAGAAGATTCCAACCTGAATAACCCGCCATTTCCTTAAACAGTTTTCCATCTATTCTCCATTGATATTTCACCTCAGCAAACTTTCTGAAACAAAATACAGCATATATAATATTAATGAGTATAGATGCACTAGCCCAAAGAATTGAAAATAAAATAAGTCTGTCTCCCTCATAACTACGTATCAGAAAACATACCCCCAGCTTTATCACTACTTCCAAAATACTCATATAAGCATAAATATCCATATGCTCATGGGCTATAATCAAAGAATTGAAAGGTACAGATACTAATACAACGAATGTAGAAACAATGGAACACTGTAATACACAATTTGCAGCATACATACGCCCCTCAGGAATATCTGCTGCTGTATTAAGAAACCACACACCTACTATTTCAAGAATAATAACAGCTAAAAAACCCATTACAATCTGTATGTTCGTGACAGTAGCAAAAACATTTTTCATCTTTTCCAAAACACCTTCACCAAGAGAATAAGTGAGATAACGACTAGATGAAGCAGCCATGGTACCTGTTATTAATGCAGAAAAACTTACAATACCTCCAACAACACTATTAATGCCATAATTATCAACCCCCAGCGCATTGAGCATTACCCGACTAGTGTACAACCCTACAACCATCGTTATGAATGTACGGATGTATAGCAACATCGTATTTTTAGCTATTCGTTTATTATTCGTTGTAATATCTGACATTAAGAAAAATAAAGCATATTAGAATGTAACAAACAGTTTACTTTTTTCTCCACACCATTTTGTTTACCACCCCCGTATAACTCTGAATAATCTTCACCACTTTATTGGCAACATCTTCAACATATACAGGCACAGGAATCCCGTTATCCCCCTCTGCATTCATGGCAATAGCAGTGTCAACAGCTTGAAGAAGCGACTTCTCATCAATACCCGCAAGGATAAATCCTGCCTTGTCCAACGATTCGGGACGCTCGGTACTGGTACGGATACAGACTGCCGGGAAAGGATGTCCCACACTGGTAAAGAAGCTGCTTTCCTCAGGCAGAGTGCCTGAATCACTGATTACAGCGGCTGCATTCATTTGCAGACAATTGTAATCATGGAAACCGAGAGGTTCGTGACGAATTACACGCTTATCCAATTGGAAACCACTCTTCTCTATTCGGTTACGTGAGCGAGGATGACAACTGTAAAGAATAGGCATATCGTACCTCTCAGCTATGGCATTGATAGCATTAAACAGGGAAAGGAAATTCTCTTCTGTGTCAATATTCTCCTCGCGATGAGCACTAAGTAGGATATACTTTCCCTTCTCCAAACCAAGACGACGGTGAATGTCGCTAGCCTCTATATCGGCAAGATTGGCATGCAATACCTCAGCCATGGGACTACCGGTCACATAAGTACGTTCTTTAGGGAGACCGCATTCGTGAAGGTATCTCCTTGCGTGCTCGCTATATG
>OGZZ01001277.1_pt1 | contig 18536 bp, 25 predicted proteins | sample 1577021 | NCBI WGS metagenome assembly OGZZ01 (sample SAMEA3541526, study PRJEB24748) | human gut metagenome | biome: human gut; feature: human-associated habitat; material: faeces | place: China | collected 2012
ATCGAAGCCAGAATCTCCCCTGTGGTGGAATGGATTGCACTGGTTCTGGGCATCGAATGGCCTAGCCTTAGACAGATTATGACAGGCAAGCGCCGTGACGACAGCTTGCAGCAGAAGTACATCCTAAAACTGATTCTGCAAATGCAGTCCATGTGGGCGTACAACGGTATGTATGGTCAGGAGAACCCAGCAGAGTGGATTTTCCGAGCCAAGAACTACTTTGGTATGCGTGACAACGTGGAAGTTACCGTTGCACCGCCTGAACAGCCGTTGGGTGATTCCCAGAGCGCAGAACAGTTGGCTCAGAAATACCAGACGGCCTTGCCGAAGGGGATTGACGTGGAGTACAAAGAGGTGACAAACGATGCAAACTGACAGAGGAATCTACCACAAGAGAGTATGCGACCGCTGCGGAGCGGTGCAGGGCGGTAGAATGATGAACCCTGACGAATACTTCAAAGGCTGGGCATGGCGCAGGGACACAGGCGACCTGTGCCCGGAGTGCTATGAGGAGTATAAGCAAGTGATCGGGCGGTTCAACAGAGGAAAGAGAGGGCAGAGAAGATGAAAGATTACAGAATCTACCGATGCAAGCGGTGCGGTGAAGAAATCATTGCAAAGAACATTGAAATACTTAAAACTGGACAACTTAAGCGCATTTTGTCAGCAGAAAGCATTGTGCTGTTTGCGTTTGAAAGCTTTTGGATTCACCACTGCCAGAATAACAGCATTGGCGTTTGTGAGCTGATGGGATGGGAGGCGGAAGAATGAAAAGATGTTCCGTTTGGCGTTGCAAGCAATGTGGTACGGTTATCTACAACGCCGAGAGCGCAAGAATCTGTAATAATACATTTGACGAACTTTTTAGCTCGAAAACTGTTTGCAATAACCTTACAGGGTTCGATTTGCCAACCGTTAAATATACGCATCGTTGCGACCCTCAAACAGTTGGCCTGTGTGAGTTTATCGGTTGGAGGAAGCAAGAATGATTTACTGTACCACCGAACATTGCTCTTGCATGGGCATCAAGCAGTTTTCTGCTGGCAAGGCTATCCGATGCACGGCAGAATGCTGCAAGAACAAATCCAAGCCGTCCTGTGGCTCTTGCAAATGGTACGTAGAGCCGGAGGGCGTGTGCGTGAACGACCAGTCAGAACACGTTGCAGACTTCGTGTGGGATGAACGTGGCTGCAAAGAATGGGAGAAGAAAGATGACCGCAGGGGAGAAAATCAGAAAACGCAGGCTTGAACTGCACGTCAAGCAGAAAGACCTTGCGAACAGAATCGGTGTAACAGCCGCTTTCATATCGGCTATTGAGCGTGGGAAACGCAAATGTAAAGAGAGGTGGCTTTTCAGAATCGCAACCGTCCTTGACTGCACCATATATGATTTGCAAGATGACGAGCCTAAAGGTTTGATTGACCCCGCTAATGACGACTTTGGAGCGGTTTGTAACTGCGCTGTGCGCTATTGCTTGGGCAGACGGTCATATATGCCTAGCCTTGTTTGCAGATACATCATCTCGCTTCTGCCGGAACTGACGGACAAGACGCTTGACTGTTTTGAGAGTGACATTGCAGAGCGAAAGCGGACTGGTTTTGACTTTGGCGATTCCTGCGACTATGAGACGTGGGATGCGTTCTACAAGGCGGTTTGTAAGGAGATTGAAGGGAGAAAAGAACAATGAAGAAAGCAATTTTATCTGTAGCATTGTCGGCATCTATCGCATTGTGCGGATGCACAGAAGCATCTCGTGTGAATCACAATATTTCGCAGCAGGCAAAGAATTTCAACGTCACTCGCAGATTGTCTGTTGTTAATGCAAGAACTGATACGCCGATGCTTGAAATAATCGGGAACATGGACATTTCCAATAACAGCAACAATGAACTTGTGGTGACTATTGAATTGCCCGATGGCACATACAAAAAGCATTACGTCTATCTTAACGAGTACACAATGTACATTGTGGAGGATTTGAGCGGTTCTGACGTGGACAAGTATCATTACGAAATCAACATCTTGCCGCAGCAGTTACAAAACTTCGTTCTCACCTACAATCCGTAAGCGGGGTATCGGATAATGGCTAACACACTTTGGCATCCAGCAAGCGAACCGCCACGAGAACGAACGCAGCCTTTGTTGCTTGCGACTAAGACAACGTGGCGTGATGAAGATGGAAAAATGTTGCAAGGCTTCTCGCCGACAGCGTACTTTCTCGGCTGTTACGCAGACGGTCAGTTCTGGGATGAGATAGGCGAGAGACTGCCGAAAGATGTGACGGTGACGCATTGGATGGCGTTCCAGATGGTATAGGAGAGCTTATGGAGAACGATATTGTTGTTACGCAAGATATGATTGCAGCGTTTACGGAAGCAATGCAGGAAGCGTACCAAAAGTACGGAGATGACGAGGAAATTGTTCATAGCGTGATGGACGGCATTATGTGCGAAACCTTAGAAAAGCTGGGATTTGCAGAAGGTGTGGAAATCTTTAACGAAGCACCGAAATGGTATGCGTAAGGAGCGGTAAACATGACGAACAAGAAGTTTGGCATCATCATTATGGACTTGAGCCTTTTCGACTTTGGGTCGAAGCCGCCTTGCGGGTACATCAAGGCAAAACATATCCGCCCAGCGTACGGCAAAGGCACAAGGCCTGTCAAGGCACATAAGCGAATCACGAGAACGAGAGAGGGATTTAGAAAGTGAAAAAACTTAAATTTCCTGAGGATTTCTTTGCATACGACAACCCGGACTGCCCCGACAAGGATATTGAAAAAGCCGTAAACAGGATGAAGAACTGGATGAAGGGTGAGACCTACAAGAGCAACCCTTGGTTCTTTATGGCTGCTGGCAACTATCTGATTGTCGGTCTGATTGCTGAGGATGGGCAGAAAACAATCTACGTTGCACGGCAGTATTATGAGATAGTCAACATTCCGGGCGAAGGATGGCTGCGTGAATCTGACGCTGAGTGCTTGTTTTGAGGAGGATTAAAGATGGAAGAACTCAAGAAATGCCCGTTCTGCGGTGGAAAAGTAACTATTGCGGAATCAGGCGACTATTTGACAAGTTGGATGTTTATAACAAGAGGAAACGGCAAAAATGGATGCAAGTGTCGGGTGTTCATGCAAAGCAAGCCATACAGTTTTGATTATTCCGCAGCCGATAAAATAAAAATTAAAAAAGGCCTCATCGAAGCATGGAACAAACGCTACAAAGAGGATTGAGCATGGACAAAAAACGAGACAGCTTTACATTCCAACGATACTACTTTGAAGCCATTTCCACACTCAAAAGTAAAGAGAAGTTGGAACTCTACGATGCAATCTGTGCATACGTTTTTGAAGAAAAAGACGCAACTTTGAACTCAAAAAAAGCAGAATCTTGTTTCATTTTGATTAAGCATCTGCTCGATGAAGAACGGAAAAGAAGCAATATTTCGTCAAAAGGATGGTCTACACGAAAGTCAGCTCATCTATGAGTTCAAAGTCAGATGACAATGAACCCATTGTATCAGCTGACAGTCAGATGAACGTCAAGACCTTGCCGGAGAGTGCAGTCAAAAAGAAACCTGACATCTTCTCCGACTTTGCTCATGGCGATAAAGCCCTGCTGGAATCCCTGCGAGAGTTCGCACAGATGCGTACAAGAATCAAAAAGCCTATGACAGACCGGGCAAAACAGATGCTCTGCAACAAGCTGGAAAAGTTTGATCGGCACGACTGGAAAGCCATTCTTGACCAGAGCATCTATGCCGGATGGCAGGACATTTACGCATTGAAACAGGATGACCAGTACGAGCAAAGTACGGAGATGGAGTTTCCTAGACTATGACAATGGACGTTCAAACGGTATTTATCGGCGCTCTGACGCTGTGCAAGAAAGATGTTGCAACTGAAGTCATGGTTGAGGTTGATGATTCTGATTTTGAAACAAAAGAGCTGCAAGAGGCTTTTAATGCGATTAAGGGCTATTGGGAACTTCGTGGATATGTAGACGTTGTAGACATCAGAGAAACGCACAAGAAAGTTGCAGATTTAATTGTGGAATGCATCAAAGCGTGTGAAGCTGAGTGCGTTGTCCTTAACCGTGAACGCATGGGAGAATGGGCTAAGCGGATAAAGGAAAATGCTGCATTAAGGCGTTTCCAGTCGCTTGCCGTTGAATCCGCCAGCGCATTGACGACCTATGAGGATTTGTCTGAAATCTACCAGCAGATGGGCGAAGCAATGAGCCTGAAAGCTGAAGAAGAAGATGCGTGGACATACGAGGATGTGCTGAACGACTATGTGCTTCACATGGACGAGAAGCCTATGTATATCAAGACAGGCCTAGAACGTCTGGATGAAGCGCTGCACATCTCACCGGGCGATTTCATCATAATCGGCGGCAGACCGTCTGCGGGCAAAACAGCCCTGTCCTTGCAAATAGCAGCAAGCATGGCAAAGCAAAACTACACCGTGTACTATTTCAGTTTAGAAACCAGCAAACGCAAGCTGGGCGCACGTCTGATGGCCAATCAAATATACTGCCCTCTGGACACAGTGAAAAATAAGGCGGTCAGCTTGAATGAGATTGACGGACAGGCAAAGAACATGAAGATGCCCTTATATATCCGCTCCGCTGCCGGAAAGAACGTGGCGTGGATGAAGGCGCAGGCTCTCCGTAAAAAAGCTCAGGTCATCTTCGTAGACTATCTTCAACTCATCCACGAAACAGGCGCAAAGGACAGATATGCCGCCATTACAGCCATATCTATTGCCTTACACGAGCTGGCGCAGACCACAGGCATTGTCGTGGTGGCACTGGCACAGCTTAATCGAAACCCATCCAAGCCCGGAGCAACGCCTACTAACTCCGACTTGCGAGAGAGCGGACAGATTGAACAGGACGCAGATGCAATCATCCTTCTGTCCGGCGACAACCCAGACAAGTACCTGTTTCGGCTTAGCAAGAATAAGGAAGGTGAGATAGGCGACCTTCCCATTACGTTTAACAAGCAAATTCAACGGTTCCAAGAGTATACTTGGATGGATTGAAAGGAGAAAAGATGAAAGATACATTTTGGAAAGTGGCTGTTGTAATTTTCTTAATCGTAATTTTGACGCTTGGCACAGGTCTGTTTATCGTGCAAGGCGCGAAGAATACCGCCATTTCCTACGAGGAACAGGTGGCCGCTGCGCAGTCTGCCATTCACCCTGAAGAAGATCGAGAACCTGCTGGCAAACCGCAAGTAAGAAGCTGTTCCAAAGCCCCTGCACCCTGCGTGCAGGGGCTTTTTGAATTTTCATAGAGAAAAGGAAGTGTATCATTAGAAACAGCAGTGGTATAGGGGACTTTCGCTGATCAGCACTTTTTACAAAAAATGATATACTAATATATTAATTGAAACAAAAAACACTAAATACTATTTACAAATTGTGATATAAATGGTATTCTTTGTACAATGCTGAAGCAGGAAGGCACCTGCTGTGAGGAAGAATTTGGAAAAAAGCAAGCGGATCCGGTACAGAATGCAGGACAAAACAAAGTGAGCAGGCACTTGAAAAAGGAGAAAACACTATGAAACGCCGCGATTTTATGAAGCTTTCCGCAGCTACCGCGCTGAGCGCTACCGTAGCCGCTATGGCACCCTCGGCTCTGGCTGCGACAGAGCTGGACCAGACCAACGGAGATCTGCACACTACCGTAGATCGCAAGACCGCAGCTATGGGTTTGGGCGATGGCAAGACCTTTGCTTATGACCCGGAAAACCCGTACCTGAACGTGAATGTGGGTCTGTTTCATGATGCGCAGGTAATGGTGGGCGGTCAGAATGTTGGTACTGCTACCTATTACCTGCCCGACGGCATGGATCCCTGGGCGCCGGCAGTTATCGTGCTGACCCCGGACAACACCACCGCAAAGGCGTTCTCCGGCTCGGTCACAGGCCGTATGTGGCGCACGGTGGCGTGCAAAAATAAGATCGCCGTTGCATTTTTCGGTCCTGAAAACGGCGGCAGCTGGAACCTTTCCCTGAGCGCTGCCGGTCGTGATGACGCAGCAGCGCTGGATGCACTGTATCAGCTCATGCGCAAGAAGGGGGTTAAGCTATCCGGCGCATTTTCCATGGACAAGTCCCACACTGCACTGGTGGGCTACAAGGAGGGCGGCGCAGCCGCTCTGCTGTTCGGCGCTCGCTGGGCAAGCGATTTCAGCTCCATCTGCGCCGTGGATGCCGTTGAGGTCCCGGCAACTTCTCTGGAGGCAGTAGGCGGCGAGTATGTGCTGCCCTTCCCCGGCGACTCCACTCGCGGCGTGCAGGAGGAAGCCATTGCGGCAAAGACGGTGGATACTCCCGTTTGGTTCGTCCGCTCCAAGGCGGATACTGCCAATAAGGCAGCGCTGGATTTCTACCTGAACGCCAATCAGGCTGTGGCAAAGGGAAACGGCGTGTATGTCAGCAGCCGTACAGGCTCTGCCGCCGAGGTGTGGGTCACCGAAAAGGCACAGTGCCCGGCAGCCATCTGGGAAAAGTTCTCCGGTCAGTTCAAGCGCTTTATGGCACTGCAGCTGCCGGGTCGCGTAGCAAAGGCAGAGGACTTTACCCGTCGGGGCTTTGATATCCATGAGGAGTGGGTCAACGGCGAGCTGCGCCGCTGGATGGTCTATGTGCCGTCCACCTATACCGGCAGCAAAAAGGTGCCGCTGGTGCTGGTGATGCACGGCTACACCGCCTCCATGTACGCCATTGCCGAAGAGTCCCGCTGGTACGATGTGGCAGAGCAGAACGGCTTTATCGTGGTGTTTGCGCAGGGCCTGGTACGTCCCGCAGACCTGATGGGCAACATTCCCACCGCCATGTGGCTGGCAGGTCCCTTTGCCGCACTGGCTGGTAAGGATACCGACCCCAGCGTGGATCTGGAGTTCATCAACAGTCTGCTGGACCGCATGGAGCGGGATTACAGCATCGACACCACCCGCGTGTATGCTACCGGTCACTCCAACGGCAGCCTGATGACTTGGGCTACCGCCTGCCGCTACGCAAGCCGCTTTGCCGCCATTGCACCCGTCGGCTATATGTTTGCCCCACTGCCGGAGCTTGACCCCGCTGTTCTGCTGCCGACATGGGCTTTCCTGGGCGAGTACGACTCGGCAGGTGTGGCAGAGCTGGTGGAGGATAACGGTACGGTGAAGGCGCTGCAGGGCTGGAACGCCCACAACGCCACCAACGAGGCAGCTGTTGCAGAAAGCACCTCCTACGACGGCGCTTTTGTGACCAAGAGCTTTATGGGGGGCAACGCTCCGCTGGTGCAGTACACCGTGGTCAAGGATACCCCTCACGTTTACCTGCAGGAGGAGAGCGTTGCCATCTGGAATGAGTTCTTCTCCCGTTACAGCCGCGGTGCGGACGGCACCCTGTACTATCAGGGCAATGCCGTGACCGCCGGTAAGCATCAGCCCAGCGCAGACTGGTACGCTGCAAAATAAGCTGACAATGCCCGCCGCGCGGCGGTACAGAAGCTTTATATCTCGGGACACCGGAACGTCTGCGGACGCTCCGGTGTCCCTTTTTATGTTTTGCGGCGGCTTGTGTTAAGTTTTTGAAAATTCGTGCCGGGGGCTTTGCAAATCCCGGTGGGTTTATGCTATATTTAAGTTGAAATACTTTACATTCTGACAGAAAGGAAAAACGCCATGGAGCATTTTGTGGAGTTTGAAGATGTCTGTAAATATTACCAGACCGGCAGTGTGAAGATCGCTGCCGCAGACCACCTGAATTTCTATGTGGACAAGGGCGAGTTCTGCATCATCGTGGGGCCCTCCGGTGCGGGCAAGACCACATTGCTGAACATTCTGGGTGGCATGGACAACTGCGACGAGGGCAACGTCTGGCTGGACGGCCGCAACGTGAGCCGCTTTTCCGCCCGGGAGCTGACCACCTACCGCCGGTATGATGTGGGCTTTGTGTTCCAGTTTTACAACTTGGTGCAGAACCTGACCGCGCTGGAAAACGTGGAGCTTGCCAGCGAGATCTGCCGCGACCCGCTGGACCCCGCTGAGACCTTGCGCAGCGTGGGGCTGGGCGAGCGGCTGAACAACTTCCCGGCGCAGCTTTCCGGCGGCGAGCAGCAGCGGGTGTCCATTGCCCGCGCACTGGCCAAAAACCCCAAGCTGCTGCTCTGCGACGAGCCCACCGGTGCGCTGGACTACCGCACCGGCAAGCAGGTGCTGGGCCTTTTGCAGGATACCTGCCGCAAGACCGGACGCACCGTCATTGTTATTACCCACAACACGGCACTGACCGGTATGGCTGACCGCATCATTCAGGTGCGCAGCGGCCGCATCGTATCCAATCAGGTCAACGAGCACCCGGTGCCGGTGGAACAGATCGAGTGGTGAGTACTGTGCAGAAAAGTTACCGCAAAAATATCCTGCGCGAGATGAAAAGCAGCATCAGCCGGGTGGTGTCCCTGTTTGGCATCGTGGCGCTGGGGGTGATGATGCTTACCGGCCTGATGTGCATTGCCCCCGATATGCGCACCGCTGCCCAGAAGTACTATGTGCAGCAGAATGTGTTCGACCTGCGGGTGCTGTCCACCCTTGGCCTCAGTCAGGGCGATATCGACGCCATTGCTGCTGTGGACGGCGTGGACGCCGTGCAGGCGGTGAAGTATCAGGACGTGGAAGGCCACTGGACAGGGGACGAGCAGACCACGGTGACGCGGCTGTATCAGCTGCCTGCCGACCCGCAGGCCGATACACCGGAGAACATGAACCGTCCGGTGCTGCTGTCCGGCCGGATGCCGGAAACTGCCGGGGAGTGCGTGGTGCACGTGATTGGCCACGGCAGCCCGGTGGAGCTGGGCACCCAGCTGACCCTGCCGGAAGAGACCGAGGGGGTCAGCGGGCAGGTGTTCACGGTAGTGGGCACGGTGCAGGACCCGCTGCATTTTTCCTCCGATTCCGAGAGCAGCACCGTGGGCGATGGCCAGCTGGACTGCATCCTGTTTGTGCCGGAGGGCACCTTGACCGCAGATTATTATACGGTGTGCTATATCAAGGCAGAAAACGCCGGACTGTACGATAATTATTCGGATGAATATCAGGCCGCAGTGGATGCCGTAGCGGAAAAGCTCAAGGCCATCCAGAGCGTGCAGTGCACCGCCCGGCGGGAAGAGCTGATGGACACCGCCAACGACAAGCTGACCGAAGCGCGCACGGAGTACAACAGCCAGAAGGCCGAAGCCGAGCGCCAGTTTGCCGAGGCAGAGGCAAAGTTGGCGGACGCACAGGCACAGCTGGATGCCGCCAAGGCGCAGCTGGAAGCCGGGGAAAAGGAGCTTGCCGCCCAGAAGGCTGCCCTGCCGGACACCATGCAGAGCGGTGCCGACAAGCTGGTGAGCAGCGAGGAGCAGGTGCTGGAATTTGAGGAACAGTTACAGCAAATCGAGCTGCTGGTCAACCTGAAAAAGGTGGCCGACCCCCTGCTGACCTACGCGGAAGCCGCCCTGCGCAACGCCGAAAAGGCGCTGGACGAAGCCGAGCCGGAGGACGAAGACTACATTGAACTGCGGGATGCGCTGGCCAAGGCGCAGGCCGCTTACGACAACATCTATAACCAGCTGCAAGGCTATCAGCAGCAGCTGGATGCGGGCAAGCGGAAGATGTACAAGCAGGGGCTCATCTCCTCGCCGAACCTCTCCAACGACCAGCTGGTGACCGAAGCCAAGGCTGCGCTGCGCAAGATGAAATTGCAGCTTTTGCAGGGACAGTTGCAGCTGACCACCGGCACCGCCAGCGCCTACACCCAGTTCGATGCCGCACAAAAGCAGTTGGAAGAGGGCTGGGCAGAATATAACGCCGGGCAGACCCAGCTGGAAGAATCCCGCACCGAGTACGAGAGCCAGAAGGCCGAGGCAGAGCAAAAGCTGGCGGACGGCCTTGCCCAGCTGAACGATGCCGAGGAGCAGGTGAGCCAGATCAAAAAGGGCGAGTGGTATGTGCTGGACCGCACCTCCACCATGAGCTGCGTCACCTTTGCCCAGTACGCCGACCGCATGGACGCCATTGCCCGGGTGTTCCCGGTGTTCTTCTTCCTTGTGGCGGCGCTGGTGGCTACCACCACCATGACCCGGATGGTGGACGAGAACCGCCTGCAAATGGGTACCTTAAAGGCGCTGGGCTACTCCAATTTCAGCATCGCGGGCAAGTATTTGTTCTACGCGATGCTGGCCACCATTCTGGGCAGCATCGTCGGCATGGTGGTGGGCTTTGTGGTATTCCCCATCATTATCTGGAACGCCTATCAGCTGGTGTTCAGCCTGCCCACCTTCACCCTGTACTTCTACCCGGGCATGGCAGCTGCCAGCGTGGGCATCAGCGCCGCCGTCATCGGCTTTGCCACATGGTACGCCTGCCGTTCCAGTCTGGCCGAAAAGACCGCAGCTTTGCTGCTGCCCCGGGCTCCCGTGGCGGGCAAGCGCATCCTGATGGAGCGCATCACCCCGCTGTGGTCCCGGATGTCCTTCTCCCAAAAGACCACCGCCCGCAACCTGTTCCGGTATAAAAAGCGGTTCTTCATGACCGTGCTGGGCGTGGCGGGCTGCACCGCGCTGCTGCTCATCGGCTTTGGCATACAGGATTCCCTGCTGCCCATCGTCACAAAGCAGTCTGCCGAACTGACCCACAACGATATGTCTATCACCCTCAGCGACCCAAAAGCCCTGACCATGGAGCAGGGGCTGGCAGAGGAGCTGGACAGCAACAGCGCCGTGCAGAACTGGGGCGCGGTGTATACCAAATCCACTACCATCTACAATGCCGAAGGCGAGAGTGCAAGCGTGAGCATCGTGGCTGCCGCCAAGGACAGCGACCTGACCCGGTACGTCACTTTCCGCACCCGCAAGGGACACAAGGCCATCAGCTTTGACAGCGGCAGTGTCATCCTGACCGAAAAGACCGCCGAGAATCTGGGTCTGCACACCGGCGATACCTTCTGGGTGGAAAACGCCGAGGGCACCCGGGTGGAGCTGACCCTGACCGGCATCACGGAAAACTATATGTTCACCCGGCTGTACCTCCCCCGCGCACAGCTGGAAAGCCTGCTGGGCACGGCAGAGATCCCGTGGAACACGGTCTACGGGCAGACCACCTGCACCGATGCTGCCGGGTATAACGCCCTGCGCACCGACCTGCTGGACTGCAACTATGTCAGCGGCATCAGCTTTACCGAGGACACCACCGAACTGTTCGATAACCTCATCGTCAGTCTGGGCTATGTGGTGGTGCTGATCATCATCTGTGCGGCGGCACTGGCGGCTGTGGTGTTGTATAACCTCATCAGCGTCAACCTTGGAGAGCGCAAAAAGGAGCTGGCGACCATCAAGGTGCTGGGCTTCTACGATCAGGAGGTGTACCGCTACATCTTCCGCGAGATCGAGCTGCTGGCACTCATCGGCTCCGGCGTGGGTCTGGCACTGGGGGTGCCGCTGCACAAGTTCATTGTGTTGACCGTGGAGATGGATCAGCTCATGTTCATCCGTACCATCGCCCTCCGCAGCTACCTGCTGGCGGTGGCGCTGACCATGGTGTTTACCGTGGTGGTCTGCTTTGTCATGCGGCGGCACGTCCGGCGCATCAGCATGGTGGAAAGCATGAAGGCCCCGGAGTAATTACAAAGTAAAACCATAAAAAAGCACCCCCTGCAGTCTGTACGGGCAGACCGCAGGGGGTGCTTGGCTTTTTATACGCTCAGGGAATCAGAGGAACACATACTTGAGGATGAACAGCACGGTGAGCACATACATCAGTGGGCTGATCTTCTTCTCCTTGGCCTTGCCGGTGATCACATTGATGATGGTCCAGGAGATGATGCCGATGGCGATACCCTCGGAGATGCTGTAAGCGGTGGGCATAGCCAGAATGGTCAGGAAGGCGGGGATGCCCTCGCTGGGATCATTGAAGTCGATCTTGATGGCAGAGCCCATCATGTAGAAGCCCACGATGATCAGAGCCGGAGCGGTAGCAAAGCTGGGAATGGTGAGGAACAGCGGGCTGAAGATGGTAGCCAGCAGGAACAGCACGCCGGTGGTCATAGCGGTCAGACCGGTGCGGCCGCCCTCGGTAACGCCGGAGGCGCTCTCCACGAAGGTGGTGGTGGTGGAAGTACCCAGCACAGCGCCCACGCAGGTACCGATGGAGTCTGCCATCAGTGCGCCCTTGATGTTGGGCAGACGGCCGTCCTCGTCCAGCATATCAGCCTTGGAGGCTACGCCGATCAGGGTGCCCAGCGTGTCGAACAGGTCCACGAAGAGGAAGGAGAACATCACGGCGAAGAAGTTCAGCAGGCCGACACCGGAGACCACTATTTCACCCGGCGTGAATGTATCAGCTTCAACCGGGATGGGTGGATTGGCTTTGCTGGATGGGCCGATGATGGCAACACTAACCCGTTGCGCCGTGCCTTCCTTGCATGGTGTGACTATTTGGCGGAAGGCGGTGAAGCCGATGGAAAAGCAGATTGATATTTGCGCCACCTGTGTTCACGATGAACCCGGTTATTGTTCCGTCATTGGCACCATTCCCCATTGCTGTTCCCGTCATTGGCATTGCGAACCGGGAAAAGCCGCAAAGGACTATGTTCCCAAACAGGAAGAAGGTGAAGCTGATGGCAAGGGATGAAGTATGGGATGCCCTGAAAAATCATGCCAAACAGGTTCATTCAGAACGGGTTGCAAAGAACCCCGACCGGATCGCCTATGCCATTCAGCAGTTTGAAGCCCACGGCATTGAATACCAACTGAAGAATGAGCAAACCGGACATTTCCATTGTTGGCGAAAGTCTGATGATAAACTGTTCCAATTCTACGCTGGAACGGGTAAAATTCAGGGCTTCACCCAAGTCAGAGGTATTCACAGCCTGATTCAGATGTTGGAGGGGTGAGCCGATGGCCGGTGAAAAAAACTTTGAAAATCGCCTGAAGGAATGGCTGGAAGCTGAAGGGATATATCCCTTGGGTGAACCTGTTGACCACATGAGCGCCCCGCCCTGTGGCTTCTATGAAAAGCGTTGGGGTGGAAGCCGGTATGTGAAAAGCGGCCTTCCCGATATGCGGATCACCGTGAAGGGCATTGCCCTTGAAGTGGAGCTGAAGGCCACCGATGGAACCCCATCTGTGCTTCAGAAGCGTAATTTGGCCCAAATCAACGGTTCACAGGGGTTCGGGTTCATCCTTTACCCGGAAGGCTTTGAAGCCTTCAAGACTACGGCAACACGGCGGCGAACGGTATTGGAACAGCAATGGAAACCCAAAGCCTGTTCCCATTTCACCCTTCGGGAACGGGGCAAAATCCGCCCGATAGATGCCCCACACATTACAGATCGACAAATCCACAAAACCCTTTGCAATGAAGTTCTGATCCCGCTATATTCACCTTCCATGATCTATGACAACGGCGCAAGCCAAAAGGGAAAGGGCCTTCATTGGCAGTTCAAACGGATCAAACAACAGCTTGGATGGCATTACCGGCGCTATGGCCGGGAAGGTGCTGTGTTGCTATTGGATTTGAAAGGGTTCTTTCCAAACGCTTCCCACGCCCTGTTATATCAGCGGCACCGGGAATTGATTTTGAATCCTGAACTTCAAAACTTGGCTGATACTGTAATCCAGTATTCCCCATGCCCGACACCGGGCCGGGGGATGCCTTTGGGCGTGGAGCCTTCCCAACAGGAAATGGTGGCGTTACCAAGTAAAATTGACCAATGGATCAAGTGTCAGGCCCGTGTTCATTGCGCCGGTCATTACATGGATGATTACTATGCTTTCTTTCCCACAGTGGATGAAGCAAAGCTGATGGGCCATGAAATTGTAAGGCGTTTTGAAGCCGCTGGAATCCGAGTGAACAAGCGTAAGTGTAAGGTGATCCCGCTTACAAAGCCGTTCCGGTTCTGTAAAGCACGGTTCACCCTTACCGAAACCGGCAAGATCAAGGTGAATGGAAGCCGGGATGGAGTGAAACGGGCAAGGCGAAAGCTGAAGCTGTTTCACAAAGAGTTCAAAGAGGGAAAACGATCCTTCTTTGACATAGAACAATACATGGAGTGCCAAAGCGCCTATTACCGGAACTTCAACGATCATGGACGGTTGTTAAGGTTGCGGCGGCTTTACCATGCAATCTTTTTCGGAGGTGGACAATGTTTAGAATCATCAAAGCCGGGGCCGGTATCGGCCTGACCGAGAACCTGAACTACATCAAAAAAGCCGAAAATGGTTGCTATGTCCTTTGCCCGGAGCCTGACGCTTCGGGCATTGTTTTTGAGGGTGTAGCTTACCATTTGTTGGGCCGTGCCGCTATGGATGAACTGGAAACGGTGAGTTTGGAACAGACGGACGCAGGAAGCGAGATCACCAAGGCCACGGAAGCCGGTGGGATCGTCTTTGTAACCTTGGCGGAAGCTGGGAGCATTGACGCTGAAACGGCGGCGGAACACGCTGATTTGTTCGCTGAATGGGCTTTCCCTGTTGGCTACACGGTGGGGCAGATTCGCCGGTATAACGGCACCCTTTACAAATGCGTTCAGGCCCATACTTCCCAAGCGGATTGGACACCGGACACGGCTTCCAGCCTGTGGAGCAAAACGAGTGATCCCGCTGAAGAATGGCCCGAATGGAGCCAACCGGTGGGAGCGCATGACGCTTATTCCAAGGGGGCAAAGGTGAGCCATAAGGAAAAGCATTGGATTTCCACGGTGGATTCCAATGTGTGGGAACCCGGTGTGTACGGGTGGGAGGAAAGCACGGATGGAGTATAAAACCTATGTTTGCCGTAAACGGGCAAGGTTCAAGGCGATTTGCGGACAAGTGAACATTCCGTATGGAACCACCCTGAATGGTCAGGGTGGTTTTTTGATCCTGAATGATCTTCCGGTGTGTTCGGCCACCAGCCAAAACGCCTATGACTTCTTTACCCAAAATGATGATGGCATGGGCGAGGAAAGGGGCGAACTTCTGAACCGGATCACCGCAACGCTGATGAAGCAGCCCCCCGGACACAACGCCCGGTGGGGGAAAATTTGGGATGATCCCCGTTGCCAAAAGTACAAGCGCCCGGAACAGGAAGATCATTGGATTTGGAATCATGACTTCTACAACGGCCCTGTTGAGGATTTGCGTTATATTGCCGCCCTGATCGGGGCCTGATAGGAGGTAAACATGACGCTTGAATTGTCTATTGTAATTTCTGTTCTTTCGGTTTCCTTTGCCTTGTATTCCGGTATTTCCAACCTGAAGCGCAACGATAAGAAAGACACCGCCGAGGAAACCGCCCAGCTTACCACCGTGATTGTGAAGCTGGAAAACATCGGGGATGGAGTGTCCGAAATCAAATCTGACATGAAGAATGTCAAGGGTGAAGTTCAGGAATTGCGGGAACGCCTTGTGGCCGTGGAACAGTCCGCCAAATCCGCCCACCACCGCCTTGATGGGCTTGCAGGTGGTGTTGATGCGTGAGCCGCCGAACATCCCGAAAGCAAAAGATTGAGTTTTCCAAGCTGATCCTGTATGTGGTGGGGGCCGTAACCGTTGGGGTTACGGCCTTCACCCTTATCATGGTTTGGAAAACTGAAAACCTTGAACCGCTGGCCTATCTGATCCCCGCCGTATTCGCAGAATTGGCAACCGCAACCGGGTTTTACTATTCCAAAGCCAAGGCCGAAAACCGGATTAAACTTCGAAAACTGTACGGCCCTGAAATTTATAACGATGCAAAGGAGATTTGAACCATGCTGAACGCTGTTTTGAACAATCTGATCAATATTGGGTGGGCCATGCTGATCTTCCTGTGTGCGTACCTGTCCAATGTTGCTTTTTCCCTTTACTACAACATCAAGGTTTTGCTTCAGCCTTTCGACAAACAGAAAATGATCAATTCCGGGCTGAAGGTTGCCACCTTCGTTGTGGGCCTGACCTTGCTTTGTGTAGCAATCACCACCCTTCCGATTTATGCGGATCAGCTTGGGTGGGCAATCCCGGAAGAATACACAGAAATTTTTGCTGATTTGGTTATTGTGGGCGCTGTGCTGATGGTGTCTTGTAAGTATATCGCAGAAGCCTTCACCAAGTTCAGGGCCATTCTTCAGGTGAAAGGAGATACAGAAAATGAGTAATTCCCCCCTTGCAACCTATACCCGGATCACGAAAAACAAAACCAGTCCCCGGAACCATGCCATTGACACCATCACGATTCATTGTATCGTTGGGCAATGGACAGCAAAACAGGGGTGTGATTATTTCGCCACCACAGACCGGCAATGTTCCGCCAACTATGTTGTTGGTAAGGATGGTTCCATTGGCCTTTCCGTGGATGAAAAGGATCGTTCTTGGTGTTCCAGCAACGGCACCAATGACAACCGGGCAATCACCATTGAAGTTGCTTCCGACACCACCCACCCTTACGCCGTCACCGCCAAGGCTTATGCGGCCCTGTTGGATTTGGTAACGGATATTTGCAAGCGCAACGGGATCAAGAAGTTGGTGTGGAATACGAACAAGAATGACCGTGTGAATCATCGGAACGGATGCAACATGACCGTTCATCGTGACTTCGCCAACAAAGCCTGTCCGGGGGAATATCTTTATTCCAGACACGGGGAGATTGCCGCAGAAGTCAACAGAAGGCTTCAGGGCGCTTCTAATGGTGGTGGGGTAGTAGTTATACCCCCAACCGCAGAAAAGCCCACAGGCGACACCACAGGGGCCACCGTTACCCCTTACCTTGTGCGGGTGAAGATCACCAACCTGAATATCCGTAAAGGCCCCGGCACAAACTACGGTGCAACCGGCTACATCCAGCCCGGTATTTATACCATCGTGGCTGAGAGCACCGGCAAAGGTGCGGCCAAGTGGGGCAAACTGAAAAGCGGTGCCGGGTGGATTTCCCTTGACTACGCCACCAAAACCTGACCATGAGAAAAGGCCCTTCCGGTTCAAGCTGGAAGGGCCTTTTTTGCGTGTTTCTACTATGTTACTAATAACCCCGATTTCACCGAACTTCAAAGGGCTGAAATGTTCAGTATTTGGGCGTTTCAGAGCGTTGCAGAGTAGAAAAAATTATGGTTAAATATTGTATGAGTTTAAGTGATGAAAAAAAAGAAACTGCAATTAAAATTGCTTTGGAAAGTAAAGGAAATGTTCGTAAGCGTAAGATAGCGGTTCCGCTTCTGATGATTTTGGGTATCGTCATTATTTTTAGTAGCATATTTTTAATTATAAATTCTCCTGCTATTTTATGGTATGTCTATATGGTGATTGGAATAGTTTGTCTGCTCCTTGCGTTTAATGCAAAGTCTTTTCAAAAATTTGTATTGAAAAAAGCGGAGTTACTCTTAGATAAGTCTTTTCGTACTGGAATTGTAGAGTATCATTTTGACGCTGAAGGGATAGAAACAATTTCCCAGATGGGATATAGCAAAAATTATTGGACTGCATTTAAAGAGTACGGTACTATGGGACAGTATATATATGTTAAACGAAAAGATAATAAAATGGTTTTGATAGATAAAAATGATTTGTCTACTGGGGAGTTAGAAGAATTGACTCAACTATTGTTAAATAATGTCAAAATGTAAATTCCAGTTTGCCGTACTTGATCCCAACAGGGCTTGAGGCGGGCACGCCCCGACAGGAAGCTGTCCCAAAGAGACAGAAATTTTCAAGAATTGAAAATTTGCGGCCACGGGACGATCCGCGCTCTTGTGAACAATAGAAAAACCAGAACTGCATGGCTGATTCAGCGAACGGTTCTGGTTTTTCTTGACGGGCGAAGGCCTTTCTGATAGGGTAAAGGCAAACTGGAGAACTGGCGCCCGACGCACTGCGTGTCGGGCGCGGGGAGGGGAAAGCGTGGAAGAAAATCTGTTTCGTTCCATCCCGCGGGTGGACGAGCTGCTCGGTCGGGACGAGCTCAAGGTGTCGGCGCTGCCGCCGGTGCTGCTGCGCGAGAGCGTGCGCGAGGAGCTGGACGCGCTGCGAGACGAAGTGCGCGGCGGCCTTTCCGCGCTGCCGGAGACAGGCATACTCTGCGCGCGCATTCTGGCACGTGCAGAGGAAAAGCAGCTGCCGACGCTGCGCTCGGTCATCAACGCGACCGGCGTGACGCTGCACACGAACCTTGGCCGCGCCTGCCTGAGCGAGCGCGCGGCGAACGCCGCGGCAGAGGCGGCGAGGGATTATTCGACGCTTGAATACGATGTGGAAAACGGCTGCCGCGGCTCGCGCTATCAGCACGTGGAGGCGCTTTTGTGCCGCCTGACGGGCGCGGAGGCGGCGATGGCCGTGAACAACAACGCCGCGGCGGTGCTGCTCATCCTGTCCGCGCTCGCGGGCGGGGGAGAGGTCATCGCCTCGCGCGGCGAGCTCGTCGAGATCGGCGGCTCGTTCCGCATTCCGGAGATCGTGACGCAGTGCGGCTGCACGCTGTGCGAGGTCGGCGCGACGAACATTAGTCTGCTTGCGGTCCCATGGACATTTTACCCGAAGTTCGTCGAGGAT
>OGZZ01001290.1_pt1 | contig 18433 bp, 22 predicted proteins | sample 1577021 | NCBI WGS metagenome assembly OGZZ01 (sample SAMEA3541526, study PRJEB24748) | human gut metagenome | biome: human gut; feature: human-associated habitat; material: faeces | place: China | collected 2012
CACAGTATTGTGACAGAAGCATAAATCCAGTAACAACTAACTTAGATACGGGAGAGCGTATTGCTCAGATCGAACGAAAAATCAAAAATGGAAAAACAGAATGTAGAAAATGGCGATGGTACGATATCTATCGTGATATTTATCCAGGAAGAGATCTGACCTATACTTGCAAAGTCCTTCCTAATTCTGTTAAAGATGGAGATCCTGGTATTGTAATCAGTGAGGAAGAATTTGAGGCAATCAAGAACTGCCCTGGAGTCAGAAGCAGTATCACATATCACTCCTGTTGGGACGATGAGGATTATTACAGGACACATAGACGATGAAAGAATAGTTTCAAAATGAAAAATAACAAATAAAGAAGAAGGTAATGAAAAATTGCTTTCAAGGTAGGTGAGAATATGAATTATAGTAATTTATTGAAAGAAAAAGGATTTATTTTAAATACTTATCCAGAAGGAAAATTCTGGGAATTAGTTATAACAAAAGATGAAAATAAAAAAGAGCATATTTGTAAAGTATTTGAAGCAGATATTGAATTGTTTGATTTTAATACAACAGATATTGATACGCTTATATTACAGTGTGCAGAAAATTTTACAAAATGTCTTTTCTATTATGATTGTAACGCATTTGATATGGAAACTAAAACATTTATGAAATGTGTTGAGAATATGTAGGCAATGAAAGATTGTTTTCATGAGTAAAAAGAGGAAAAGGTGAATACAAATGGATTTGAACAATATTAGTAAATATATGAGTTTAATTCTAAGACACAAACCAGATGTCATTGGAATTGAGCTTGATGAGCATGGGTGGGCGAATGTAGATGACTTGATAGGTGGAATTGAAAAAGACAATCATGGATTTGATTTTGAATTGTTGGAAAAAATTGTAAAGACAGATAACAAACAGCGTTATTCTTTCAATGATGACAAGACATTAATTCGTGCCAATCAAGGACATTCTATTCCAGTGGATGTAGAATTAGAAGAAAAACGGCCGCCAGAATTTTTATATCACGGAACTGGTGAGAAATATGTTGAGTCTATTGATAAGATCGGATTGATTCCAAAGAGCCGTTTGTATGTTCATCTCTCAAAAGATATAGTTACGGCAGAACAGGTTGGAAAGAGGCATGGGAAGGAAGTTGTATATCAGGTAAACGCAGGTCAGATGTATAGGGATGGATATAAGTTCTTTTTATCCGTAAATAATGTCTGGCTTACAAAAGAAGTTCCGGTAAAATATTTAGAACGATAGGATGGTGATTCACTATGATAAAAGTATCAGGTAAATCAGGGAAATCAATAATTGCGGAAGCAATTCAGAAATATAATGGGGCAGTAATTTATTCGTATTATAACGAACTATTACCGTTTGAAAATAGTTATCATGTCGATTCCGGTAAATATTCCTTTAATGAGTTTCGTGAGAGAATAACGGCTGATATTAAAGAAGAGGTAGAAAAAAATGAGGGGTCGTTATTAAACATGGTAATCATTTATACAAATCTTTTAGATATTTCGGAAATCGGTACTTTATATGCATATGCCGAAAGACTTGAAAAGGTTGAAAAATTGGTTGGTACGGTAGTAGTAATGACACAATAAAATGTTTTTTATAAAAAGAAGGTGGGAATGTGAAAATAATTGATAGTTTTATAGACTAAGGCGAGGATCCCGTGCCTTTAGGCATGGGATGAATTGTCACTAAAAGAGAATAAAATGTAAAAAAATAAACTGGTAACTAAAGGACGAAAGAAATTTCGTTCTTTTTTAATTTAAATATATTTATCTTTGAAGAGCGAAATTCCTTTCGCTCTTTTTCTTTTGCCTAAAACGGAGAATAACCATTAGAGAGGAGAGATTTTATGGCATTGGCAGTTGTAAAAAATGAAAAAAAGGACGTAATCCAGCTTAAGGTTGTAAACGGAACCGGCTGGTTCACAAAGAATGGACTATGGATCCCGAACCCTCAGTCAGAAGAGCGTTGGGTTGATCCGATCAGGGATAAGGCTGATGTGGAGCGCTGCATTGAATACCTGAAGCTCAAAGACAGGATGGCATATAAAAAGAACGAGGAATTTACATCGAAGCGAAACCTAATGCTGTTCATCGTAGGAATCAACATCGGATTACGAGTGTCTGATTTGTCTGCACTCAAGTGGTCAAACTTTTTCGAGAAGGACATGGAGACGTTCGTAGATGCTAGAAATAAGAAGGAAAAGAAAACCGGAAAGAAAAAACTGGTGATTCCAAACGAGTCGATTCAGAACGTAATCACATGGTACTTAAGCGAAACCGGAATCCGGCCGGAATACGATGCACCGGTGTTTATCTCGTATAATACCGGAAAGGCAATCGGGCGCGATCCTGTGACAAATATGATGAAGGACCTGCAGTATCATCTGGAGCTCAAAGGAAGTTATAACACACATAGCTTGCGGAAAACCAATGCGTATCAGAAATATATGATGTTGGTTGAGGCTGGAGATCCATTGGCTTTGCCAAAAATTCAGCACAGTTTAAATCATCGGAATACAAGCGAAACGCTTAGATATTTAGGACTAACAAGAGACGATGATATTAAAAATCAGTTCGCATTAGATGGTTGGTGGGATATGTAAAGGACGGTTATTCACCGTCCTTATCTGGTAATATCTCAATGACGTCTTCAATCCGGCAATTAAGATATTTACAAATTCGCTCGATTACTTCCATTGACACATACTCGCCTTTTGATAGCTTCGACATAACATTAGGACTAAGAGAAACGCCATTTTTTAATTGTGTTTTTGACAAGTCCCGTTCAAGGAGTAATCTAAATAATGGTTTATAGCTTAACATACGAATACCTCCGCTATTCATATTTTAACATAAACTATTGAAGTGTCAACAAAAACTTGGCAAATGTGAAGGTTTGCTATTGACATATAATCTTTGATGTGCTATATTAACTATACAAACAGAGATAAAAGCTATTCAAAAGGATAGCAAAAATATCAAAAGAGGGAGGAAGTGAGAATATGGAAATGGAGCTTAAAAAATACGATATTGTGATAGCAGACTTTGGCGAAGATGAATTTGCTGGCGAACAGGCCGGTGTTCGTCCATGTGTTATTATTCAAAATAACACAGGAAATAAACATAGCTGCACAACAATCGTGATGGCGCTTACAACCAAAATTAAAAAGCTCAGACAGCCTACTCACTTCCTGCTGATTCCCGGAAGCGATAATGGGTTGCGACAGGAGTCGATGGTTCTTGGCGAATGTATAAGACAGATTTCGAAAGAAAGAATCATTGGTAAAATCGGTTCTGTTGAGAATACAGATGACAGATCAGAAATCAAGCGCGTCTACGACGCGAACTTCGGGGAGGATTAAAAGTGGATACGTATATTAAGATGTCAGCAAAAGAAGCAATGGAAATTCTTGGAGAGGATTGCACTGTATTGGTATCAGTACAGGATCTTTCTATGAAAAATAGTGTTGTGAAATTTTCCAAGAAAAAAGGAAAAGATTGTCGTAACTTCATTGATGAGGCAAAATTAATTGCAAAGATCGAATGCGAACTCCGGGGATTTAGCGAAAAGCAGCCAGACCCGATAGACTTTGAGCCAAGAGGATTCCTAAGAACGGTACTCTTAAGAGGTGAATTGTCAAAATAATAACACGAACAAATGTTCGAAAAAACTATTGACAGAACAAGCGTTCGGGTATATAGTAAATATTGCCAGAAGGAAATAGGCAAATAAACCAAAAGAGCCTCTACACTGGGTTGCCGCCCATTGTGTAAAAGGCTCTTAGGTGCAAAGCGGTCACCACAACTGCCATTGCGATATCATTATACATATTTTTTTTGAAAATCGCAAGGCATATCGCCAACTATTTCCAATTATTACCAATTTAATAGAGAAAAATATATTGGGCTATCGCCAAAACGGTTAAGGCACAGCACTTTGACTGCTGCATTCGCTGGTTCGAATCCAGCTAGCCCAGTCTTTTATATGGAGCATTAGCTCAGTCGGTAGAGCACTTGACTTTTAATCAAGTTGTCCGGGGTTCGAATCCCCGATGCTTCACTATGTGGAACCCTTTCGAGGGTTCTTTTTTTTGTTCTGCATATCCCAAATTGGTCCGGTGGACCAATTTTGATTATGTTTATCTTAAGGTTACGGCGAAAATCTTGCAAAAGAGCAGGAAATGTACTATGCTTTGAAAGAATAAAAAAGAACGGAGGAATCTGTTTATGGCACAAAAAAAGAAAAACAAAAGACGAAGACGCCAGTTTCAGCAGAAAGTGATTTTAAGTGTTCTGCTTGTTATCATTATCGGATTGATTGGCGTGCTTGGATATCAGATGCAGAAGAACGAGAAAAAACAGACGGATGGAAACGCAAGTGCATCCTCTTCGGTTTCGTCATCCTCTCTTGCTGGGGACAGTTCAGAGCCGATATCGGATTCCAGCCCGGAGGAGGAGATTACACCGATGCCTGAGCCGGTACAGCAGATTTCGTCAGATGGTCTGAACAGTCAGCATGCCCTGCTGGTGCGGGAAAGCGATCTGGCTGAGATGATGAATCTGGGCGGAGATGAGAGAATTTATCCGGCGTCGATGACAAAGATTATGACAGCGCTGCTTACCATTGAAAATCTTCCGGATCTGAACGAGACGATTACGGTTCCGGAGGACATCTTCGAGGAACTGACGGCACAGGATGCGTCGGTAGCGGGATTTAATCCGTACGAACAGCCGACGGTTCGTGATCTTCTCTATGGTGTGCTGCTGCCATCCGGCGCAGATGCATGTGAGACATTGGCGAGAGCAGTCGGCGGATCGGAAGAAGGTTTTGTGGCCATGATGAACCAGAAAGCAGAAGAACTGGGACTTACCAATACGCATTTTGAGAACTGCACGGGACTGCATAACGACAACCATTATTCTACCTGCCGTGATATTGCGGTGCTGATGAGCGAGTGTCTGAAGAGTGATACGTTTCGCGAGATCGTGACGAGGGAGGTTTACACAACGGAAGCTACCGCATCACACCCGGAGGGAATTACGCTGTATGACACGATGCTCCACCGGTTTACCAGCTATGAGATGAGTACGACACTGGAGAACGGGGCAGTCATTGAAGGCGGAAAGACCGGATTTACCGATGAGGCGGGTCAGTGCCTGGTCAGCTTTGCAGAATATGGAGGAGAAGAGTACATACTTGTTACGGCAGAGGCCATGACGGATTCGGGATCTGCGGTGGACAGCATCGCGGATGCGAGTACGGTGTATGGAAGATTACAGTAAATACAGGTGAAAGTGAGAGCTGGAAATGGGAGAAAATTCCCGGTTCCGGCTCTTTTTTTTACGTGAAGCAAGTCGAGAAAATAAGGTGTGGATAACATTGGGGATGTTTTGCACGGAATGCGCAGAAAAGAATTATGTTTTCCACAAAAGAAAGAAGCGCAGGGGAAAAATTGTGGATAACGGAAAGGAAAAATCCAGTTTTTGTGTATAGATCGCGCCGGATGGGAAATACTGCTTACTGTAGAAAAGCAGGAGGAGAGCGAGAAATCGAAAAACGCCTCTGAAATGCTTAAAAAGATATCAGCAGAGGTGGTAAGAACATGAAAAGAGACAAGTTGAGAATCGGCGTGATCACAGCGGCACTGGCAATGATGATTGCAGGCGGAGTGCTGACCTGGCAGCAGGATGCGAGAAACGGTAAGGCAGATCAGGCGAAACAGGGAGAGACGGCACAGCTTACAGAGGACGAAAGCACCGGAACTACAGAACAGCAGACGGAGGAGACGGCGGGAGATGCAGACGGAACGCGTGCCGTACAGGATCAGGCAGATGATGTGGAAAACAGTCTGGAACAGGTGCCGGAAATGGAAGCGGCGTGTGAAGAAGAGGCGGCGGGAAATCCAGAAGCAGATGCAGAGACGGCTCAGAATACACCGGAAGAATCAGATGGGAATACAGAAAGACAGGACGCGCAGGCGGTAAACGGAACAGCGGCGGATCAGAACGGAGAAACAGGATCAGGAGAAACAGCGGCGAATGAAGAAACGAGTGCAGCATCCGGAACTGTGGATTCTGCAGAAAATCAGGAAACGGCAGTTGAGACAGCAGGGGCTGCACAGGATCTGATGTTCAGCGAAGCGACAATCATGGAACTGCCGGTTACTGGAACAGTTCTGATTCCGTATAACATGGAAAATACCGTTTATTTCCCGACACTGGATCTTTACCAGTGCAATCCAGGCGTTGTTTTCTCGGCGGCAGAAGGAACTCCGGTTCTGGCGGCAGCGGACGGAGAAGTTGTGAGTGTGGAAAATGATGCAAGAACCGGCCTCACCGTCACCATGAATCTTGGAAATGGATACGAAGCCATCTACGGACAGCTCACAGACGTTTCCCTCGAGGCAGGCCAGAAAGTTCAGAAAGCAGCACGGATCGGAGCAGTTGCAGCACCGACGAAATATTATGTAAAAGAGGGAAGCAATCTTTTCTTTGAGATGAAAAAAGATGGAAAAGCCATTGATCCTATGGTATATCTCCCGGCAATTTCGGAATAAAAAAGAGGACCTGCACGAAATGGGATGCGGGAAAGTATTATAAAGTGTAGGATTCGCAATCGAATCTTTTCTACAGGTTTTGAATACAAAAAAGGCGGCGCAGACCGCGGATGGTAAAATACCGTTTTTCGATTGCTTTTTATAAAAAAGGCTGGCTGAAAACAGTCAGCTTTACATATAACAAACAGGATTGTTTTGATATAGAAAAAAGGCGGAATAAAAGGAAAGTAACCGGTTACAGAAAATGTGAAAGTTTGTCATTTTAGGGGTTTCGTTTTTGAATGTTATCGGTTAAAATAGATGTAGTGGACAGATCCTGAAAACAAGGAGGATTAGAAAAATATGGAGCTTTTATTTATGGACCCGGTGTTCAAAGAAGCAATCTGGGGTGGAACAAAGTTAAGAGACGTATTTGATTACGAAATTCCGAGCGATACAACCGGCGAGTGCTGGGCGATCAGCGGACATGCCAACGGAATGAGCCGTGTGGCAGGCGGAAGATTTGATGGAAAAACATTAGGTGAGCTCTGGAAAGAGGAGCCGGAAATTTTCGGAAATTACCCGGGAAGCCAGGTTCCGCTGCTGATCAAGATCATTGATGCAAAAAATGATCTGAGCATCCAGGTTCATCCAGATGATGCTTATGCAGGAGAGCATGAGAATGGATCTCTTGGAAAGACCGAGTGCTGGTACGTGCTGGACTGCGAACCGGGTACAGAAATTGTTATCGGACACAATGCAAAAGACAAAGCAGAAGTGGAGAAAATGATCCGCAATCATGAGTGGAGCGATTTCATCCGCAAAGTGCCGGTACATAAGGGAGATTTCTTCCAGATCAATCCGGGATGCGTACATGCCATCAAAGGCGGCACACTGATTCTGGAGACACAGCAGAGCAGCGATATCACCTATCGTGTATACGATTATGACAGACTGCAGAACGGCAAACCGAGACAGCTTCATGTAGAGCAGAGTATCGATGTTATCGAGGCTCCGTTTAAACCGGCAGATATCGATACCTTTACAGAGGAAATCCCGGGCGCGGTACATACCCATTTTGTAACATGCAAGTTCTACTCTGTAGATAAATACGACATCGACGGTGTATTCACCTTAGATGCGAAAAAATATTATACTAATGTAAGTGTAATCGCCGGAGAGGGTACTGTAAACGGTATTCCGGTTAAGAAAGGTACTCACTTTATTATACCGGCTAATTTTAATGGATGCAGATTTGAAGGAAAACTTTCTGTAATCTGCTCAAATCCAGAAGCATAAGAGAGGAGAAAAACACAATGAGACTTGGAGCATTAGAAGCAGGCGGAACAAAGATGGTCTGCGCAATTGGAAACGCAAATGGAGAAATTTATGAGAGAATTTCTATCCCGACCGAGACACCGGAAATTACCGTTCCGAAAATGATTGAGTATTTCAAAGAGAAGGACATTCAGGCACTGGGAATCGGTTGCTTTGGACCGATCGACCTGAACAGAAAATCCGAAACATATGGTTACATTACCACAACTCCCAAATTAGCATGGAAGAACTACAACATCGTAGGCGCTTTCGCAGATGCACTGGACATCCCGGTTGGATTTGATACCGATGTAAACGGTTCTGCACTGGGTGAGGCTACCTGGGGAATCACAAAAGGTCTGGACAACAGCATTTACATCACCATCGGAACGGGCGTTGGAATGGGAATTATTTCCAATGGCAAGCTGTTGCACGGCATGCTTCATCCGGAAGGCGGACACGTTCTGCTGACCAGACATCCGAAAGATACTTACGGCGGAAAATGCCCGTATCACAGCAACTGCCTGGAAGGCCTTGCTGCAGGTCCTGCCATTGAAGCACGCTGGGGCAAAAAAGGTATTGAGCTGGCAGACAAAAAAGAGGTATGGGAGCTTGAGGCTTACTATATCGGACAGGCACTTGTAGACTGCATCATGCTGCTCTCCCCGCAGAGAATCGTTTTGGGCGGAGGCGTTATGCATCAGGAGCATATGATGCCGCTCGTAAGAGAAGAAGTAAAGAAACAGCTGAACGGATATCTTGTAACAAAAGAACTTGAGGATCTCGACAGCTACATTGTACTTCCAAGCCTGAACGACAATCAGGGTATCATGGGTGCGCTGAAACTGGCTGTAGATGAGCTGGCAATGCAGTAAGGTGCAGGAACATCCGAAAAATTTCACTTACATCGTGGAATGCAGCGATGGAACACTTTACACCGGCTGGACCAACAATCTTGAGCACCGCGTCGAGACACACAATGTGGGAAAAGGTGCCAAATACACCAAAAGCCGGAGACCGGTAAAACTGGTGTATTTTGAAACGTATTCCTCCAAAGAAGAGGCGATGCGGCGGGAGTGGGAGATTAAACAGCTTTCGCGGACAGAGAAATGGAAGCTGATCAAGGCGAAATAAGAATCAAAAACAGACTTTTCGAACAGACACAACAATGTGTGGATGCGGAAAGTCTGTTTTTTTGTGAAAATGTGTCGAACGATTCCGGAAGAAACCAGATATTTTGACTTGCAAAATAATTTCATCCTGTTATAATAAAAGAAACGGCAACAAGTAGTAATAAAAACTATGTGATACAGTAATTGAAATAAAACAGCGTTTCTGACAGGAAAGGAGTGGGCAGAATGAAGTATATCAGAAAAAATGGAATCAAGGATCCTGGCAGTGCGATTACACATGGGACTGCGCTGATCCTAGCGGTGGTGGGAACGCTGCCGTTGCTTTTGAAGGCGGCGCGGGAGCCGGATCATCTGCATGTGGTCGCAATGGCAGTGTTTATGCTGAGTATGATTTTGCTGTATCTGGCGAGCACCGTGTATCACACGTTTGATGTAAACGGGAAGGTGAACCGTCGACTGAAAAAGTTTGATCATATGATGATTTCAGTGCTGATTGCGGGAAGCTACACACCGATCTGCCTGATTGCACTGCATGGACGGACGGGAATTGCACTCTGTGCACTGGTGTGGGCGGCAGCGATTGGCGGGATTCTCGTCAAGGCATTCTGGATCAACTGTCCGAAGTGGTTTTCTTCGGTGCTGTATATCGCAATGGGCTGGCTGTGCGTTCTGGCGTTTCATCCGCTGTTTCTGGCCCTCTCGCGGCCGGCGTTTGGATGGCTGCTGGCCGGCGGAATTATTTATACAGTCGGCGGGGTGATTTACTCCTTAAAAATGCCGGTGTTTAATGCAAAACATAAAAAGTTCGGAACACATGAAATTTTCCATCTGTTTGTGATGGGTGGAAGCTTCTGTCATTTTATTGTGATGTACTATTTTGTGGCGGCGATGCCGGTATAAAATAACAGTGGCGGCTGTACCGGGAAAGAAAAATCCGGTACAGCCGCTGCTTTATGTTTACGTGTCATGGGGGTAAAATCTGTGATGCTGCAAAACCACTGGAAAATGCTGTTATAACAACGTGAACAGTCACTTTAGTTCAGTTTAATATTTTTAAACAGCGATTCCAGTGTCGTTGTCACTTCCTCTGTCTCCGGGAGTTCGATGGTTTCTTCCTGAATTTCTTCGGCGGCAACGTCGTCGAGTGCCTTCATGGAGAGACTGAGTTTGCCGTCTTTGATGGCAATGACTTTTACTTTGACTTTATCGCCGACTGCCAGAATTGCGGATGGATGTTTGATTCGTTTGGCGCAGATCTGGGAGATGTGGACGAGGCCGGAGAGGCCGTTTCCGAGGCTGATGAAGGCGCCGTATGGCTGCAGGCTCTCAACGGTTCCTTCGGTGACGAGGCCGACTTCTACGTTGGAGATTTTCTCTTTGCGCTCTTCGTCTGCTTTCTCGCGGAGAATTTCGCGGGCGGAGAGGATCAGGCGGTCTTTTTCTTTGTCGAGGTCAAAAACCTGTACCTGAATGTCTTTGTTTAAGTATTCATTCAGATCTTCCACGTAGTTCAGGGAGAGTTTGGAAGCCGGGATGAAGCCGCGGATTCCTTCGACGTAAGCGATAACACCGGCGTTTACGATTCCTTTGACTTTTACATCCAGTACGGTTTTCTCTTCTTTGTACTGTGCGAGTTTTTCCCATGCGAGGATATCGTTTGCCTCTGCGCGGGAGAGAAGAATGTTGCCGTGGCCGTCGTCTTTGCGGATCACGGTTGCGGTGATTTCGTCACCGACCTGAACAGCGTCTTTTAAGGAGAAGCCAGGCTCGTTGCTGAAGTCCTCGGCGCGGATGACGCCCTCTGCGTAGTATTTCAGATCGAGAATCACCTCTTTTTCATCTACGGAGATGACGGTTCCGGTGAGCATGTCGCCTTCCTCAATTTTTTTGAAGGAAGCTTCCAGCTCTGCGGAGAAGTCATCCATGGTTAATTGTTCTTCTGACATAATGAAACACCCCTTTTTCGTAAGAATAACAGGAAAACGAGAGGAAAATTGTGGATTTATGAAAAAATCGGGTTCAATTTTGCACGTTTTTCTATCTGCGTTTATCTTAACATAAAAGATTTTCTTTGACCAGATGAAAAAAGGATGGTAATATGTGTGTAGTCGTTACCAAAATTACTGAGACGCGCACTTGCTGCGCGGCTGCAGGAGAAAGTGATTCAGGTGGCCGCCCGGAACTTCGCGGAGCGAATTTGCATGTGCAGGGCGGCGGTTACTGGTCACGAAGTGAGCAGTAACTGTAGTCGTTACAAAAAAAGAAGTAAAACTACCGGGACGAACTTACTGTATACCACAAACATACAGAAGGGAGGAGTACTATTATGAAATCAAATTCAAGAGTTTATGTAATTGGACATAAAAATCCGGATACGGATTCCATTTGTTCGGCGATTGCCTATGCGGATATCAAGAACAGGACAGATAAAACCAAAACCTACATGGCGCGGCGTGCCGGTCAGATCAATGAGGAGACCGAGTATGTACTGAAGCGTTTTGGCGTGCGCGCACCGGGGTATCTGCCGAATGCGGGAACGCAGGTAAAGGAAATTGAAATCCATGAGGTGCCGAGCGTACCGGGCACGATTTCCGTGAAGAAAGCGTATTCCATGATGAAAAACAACAACGTGGTCACACTGCCGATTACTTCGCCGGACAATGATCTGCAGGGCGTGATTACGGTCAGTGATATCGCAGAATCCTATATGGATTCTTATGACAGCCATGTCATGTCACTGGCAAGGACGCAATACCGCAGTATCGCGGATACGTTGGATGGTTCGGTTATTGTCGGAAATGAACATGGTTATTTTATCCGCGGAAAAGTCGTTGTCGGCGCATTCCATCCGGATACGATGGAGAACTACATCGAAAAAGATGACCTTGTCATTCTCGGAAACCGTGCGGAGGACCAGCTCTGTGCAATCGAGATGGATGCAAGCTGCATTATCGTCGGACTTGGCGCAAAGGTGACGAAAACGATTCAGAAATTTGCAGAGGAAAAATGCTGTGTGATCATCAGCAGTCCGCATGACACGTATACGATTGCGCGTCTGATTAACCAGAGTATTCCGGTCAAATATCTGATGCGCAGAAGCAATCTGATCACGTTCAACACCGAAGATTTCCTCGATGATATCAAAGAAGTTATGAAAAATCAGAGACACCGCGATTTCCCGATTCTGAACAAGAAAGGAAAATATGTGGGAACGATTTCCCGTCGGAACCTGATCGGAAATGCAGGAAAGAAACTGATTCTCGTCGATCACAATGAGGAATCACAGGCGGTCGATAACGTCAAAGAGGCGGAGATTCTCGAGATCATCGACCATCATCGTCTGGGATCACTTGAGACGATGGCGCCGGTTATGTTCCGCAATGAGCCGGTGGGCTGCACGGGAACGATTATGTATGAAATTTATAAGGAAAAAGAGCTGGAGATCGCGCCGAACATCGCAGGACTGCTCTGCGCAGCCATCATTTCCGATACGCTGATGTTCCGGTCGCCGACGTGTACGTTTCTTGACAAAGCGGCAGCAGAGGCACTGGCGGACATTGCAGGCATCAGCATTCCGGAGTTTGCATCCGAAATGTTCCGTGCAGGAAGCAACCTGAAAGATAAATCACCGGAAGAAATTTTCTACCAGGATTTCAAAAAATTCATCATGGGCGATGTTACGTTTGGTGTCGGCCAGATTACATCCCTCGATGCGGGCGAACTGGAATCCATCAAGGAACAGCTTCTGCCGCAGATGGAAAGCGAGTGCGGAAAACACGGCATCGAGATGGTATTCTTTATGCTGACCAATATTATAGAAGAATCTACAGAGCTTCTGTATTATGGAAGCGGGGCAAAGGAAGTCATCGAAAAAGCTTTTGAAGATCTTCCGGTCAACGAGGTCAGCTGCGAGCTGAAGGGTGTTGTATCGAGAAAGAAACAGCTGATTCCGGCATTTATGATGGCGCTGCAGAATCAGTAAAAACAGAAAAAATAAAAAAGCGTGGTTCCGGGCCTGAAAACAGATCCGGGGCACGCTTTTTTCGGTCATAAAAGAGTGAAAAAGAGGAAAGGAAAGAAATAAGAATGGGAAAACAGACATGGAAAGCGGGAAATATGCTGTATCCGCTGCCGGCGGTCATGGTGTCGGTGCGCGGAAAGAACGGGGAGGACAACATCATCACCGTTGCCTGGGCCGGCACGGTGTGTACGAATCCTCCGATGGTATCAATCTCGGTGCGGCCGGAACGCTACAGCTATCAGATGATCAAAGAGAGCGGTGCGTTCGTCATCAACCTGACGACGGAGGACCTCTGCTATGCGACCGACTACTGCGGCGTGCGCTCGGGAAGAGATGTGGATAAGTTCAAAGAGATGAAACTGACGAAAGTCGAGGCGGAGGAGATTTCCGCACCGATGATCGGGGAGTCGCCGGTTAATATCGAGTGTAAAGTGGAGCAGGTGCTCGAACTGGGCTCGCATCACATGTTTCTTGCAAAAGTTGTGGCTGTCCATGCGGATGAGGCATACATGGATGAGCGCGGCCGCTTCGATCTGAACCGCGCGAAACCGATTGTGTATTCCCACGGAGAGTACTTTGGAATCGGGAAAAAGCAGGGAACCTTTGGCTGGAGCGTGAAGAAAAAATCGAAAACACCTAATATAAAAACAAAAAACCGCAGCTAATCTTTATTTTCTAAAGAATCAGCACGCGAAATTTTATAGTACTTTCGGTAAAAATATACAAAATCGACAAAAATACTGGGTAAATATTAGAAAACGCTACAAAATCATGATTTATTAGGAATTTTTTGCGTGAAATATTGCAAAAACCGGATATTTTATGCTATAATATCAACCAATCGTTGACCTTATAAAATTAAGTGTTCCGGAGGACGGGAGAATCCACCGGAGACGCGAGAGAGTGCGGAAATGATTTTCTCCACGCTTTAAGGCTGATGAGAACCGCAGATGGATCTTTTAAAGAAATCTTTCTGCACTACATTAAGGGAGAAATTTCAAGGAGGAAACTAACATGTCATACGTAGATGAGGTTATTGAGTCCGTAGTTGCAAAAAACCCAGCTGAGCCGGAATTCCATCAGGCAGTCAAAGAGGTTCTGGAATCTCTTCGCCCTGTTATTGAAGCAAACGAGGAAAAATACAGAAAAGTCGCTCTTCTGGAGAGAATGGTAGAGCCAGAGCGTCAGATCAAATTCCGTGTGCCGTGGGTAGACGATAAAGGACAGGCTCATGTAAACACCGGATATCGTGTACAGTTTAACAGTGCAATCGGACCTTACAAAGGAGGAATCCGTCTGCATCCTTCTGTAAATATTGGTATTATCAAATTCCTGGGATTCGAGCAGGTATTCAAAAACTCACTGACCAGCCTTCCGATCGGCGGAGGTAAAGGTGGTTCTGACTTCGATCCGAAAGGAAAATCTGACAGAGAGATCATGGCATTCTGCCAGAGCTTTATGACAGAGCTTTGCAAATATATCGGCGCAGACACCGACGTACCGGCTGGTGACATCGGAACAGGCGCAAGAGAGATCGGCTTCATGTTCGGACAGTACAAGAGAATCCGCGGCGTATACGAAGGCGTTCTGACTGGTAAAGGTTTAAGCTACGGCGGATCTTTAGCAAGAACAGAGGCTACCGGATACGGACTGCTGTACCTGACCCAGGAGCTGCTGAAACTGAACGGCATCGACATCGCAGGCAAGACCGCTTGTGTATCCGGTTCCGGAAACGTTGCAATCTATGCAATCGAGAAAGCTACTCAGCTTGGTGTGAAAGTTCTCACCTGCTCTGACTCCAACGGATGGGTTTACGATCCAGACGGAATCGATGTAGCTGCATTAAAAGAGATCAAAGAAGTAAATCGTGCCCGTCTGACCGAGTACAAGAAATATCGTCCAAACTCTGAGTACCACGAAGGACGCGGCGTATGGGTTGTAAAAGCAGACCTTGCTCTTCCTTGCGCAACTCAGAACGAGCTGCTGCTTGAGGATGCAAAAGCACTTGTTGAGAACGGATGCACTGCAGTATGCGAGGGCGCTAACATGCCTACTACTCTGGAAGCAACCAAATATCTGCAGGAGCACGGCGTAATCTTCGCACCTGGAAAAGCTGCAAATGCAGGTGGTGTTGCAACATCCGCACTCGAGATGTCCCAGAACTCCGAGCGTCTGTCCTGGACCTTCGATGAAGTTGATGCAAAACTGAAAAATATCATGATCAACATCACACACAACATGGTTGATGCTGCAAAACGTTACGGCCATGAGGGCGACTATGTTATGGGCGCTAACATCGCAGGCTTTGAGAAAGTAGCTGACGCTATGATGGCTCAGGGAATCTGCTAATCTGATTTTGAGAAATCCAAAGGGATCTCCGGTTAAGACCGGGGGTCCCTTTTTGCATAAAAGATAGAAGAAACACAGAAAAATAACGAAAATTACAGTGTACAAAAAACATTACATTTTGCAACGAGACTAGACAGAAGAAATAGACTTTCACGCGGTACCGTGTGAATAAAACGACAGAATATGCGAGTAAGTTGTATTATTATGCATGAATGCAATATACAGGTAAGATAAAAACGTAAGAAAAACGTAAGAAAAAAGATGTTTTATGTTCAGAAATAGAGCGTATAGTAAACAAAAATAATGCAAAAATAATGAAAAGCAGAAGTTGACAAGAGCTTGCGTGAGAAATATAATTATTTATGTATTGATAAAGAACTTGTTTGCATTAATATGTAATGAATTTGCATACAGGGAAGAGGAAGAGAAGATGACATTAAAAGATTGCTACATGCAGATGGGAGCAGATTACGAGGAAACCGTTCAGCGGCTTCGCAGTGAATCTCTAATTCAGCGGATCATTTTAAAATTTCCGCAGGATCCGAGCTATCAGGAGCTTTGCCAGGCACTGGCGGACGGAAATATTGAGGTTGCATTCCGTGCAGCTCATACATTAAAAGGCGTGTGCCAGAATCTTGGCTTTAACAATCTGTACGAGCCAAGCGCCGAGCTGACCGAGCGGTTAAGACCGCTGCAGGAGACCGAGACGGATGATCTGATGCAGAAGGTGACGGAAGAATATAACCGCACCGTAAAAGCGATTGAGGATTTCCAAAACGCTTAAATTGAAGGAAGAAAACAAGGAGACATTGATCTGTGAGATGAGGAACACAGACCGGTGTCTCCTTTTTTATGGAATTCTGTACAAGATGCGGGTTGACGGGAAAAAAGAAACATGATAATCTTTTTACATAAAAGCACAGCTTATGAAGAAGAATTGCTTAAAAAGAAAAACTTATAAGTATCTATAAGAAGAAACAAGGACGCTTTGCCGGAAAAATTCCGGCTGTGCAGGGCATATTCCATACCGAAAGGCAAGGCAGCCCAAATCTACAAAAGCAGGAGAAAAGCAATGAAAAAAGAAAAAAGTTCAGCTATGGGAACCCCGTACACCTTTGAAGGACGGATTCCGCTGAAGCAGGCGATTCCGCTTGGATTGCAGCACGTAATGGCGATGTTCGTAGGAAACCTCACCCCGCTTCTGATCATCATGGGAGCGTGCGGTCTGACGGCGGATGCGGGCTACGGTGCACTTCGTACGGCTCTTTTGCAGAATGCAATGACAGTAGCCGGTATTGTAACACTGGTACAGATGTTTTCGATTGGACCGATCGGCGGTAAAGTGCCGATTGTTATGGGTACATCTTCTGGATTCCTCGGCGTATTCAAGAGCGTGACAGCCGTGCTGGGACAGGGCGCGCTGACGTACGGCGCTATCCTTGGTGCGACAATTGTCGGCGGTCTGTTTGAGGGCGTGCTTGGCGTCTGTTTAAAGCCGCTTCGTAAATTTTTCCCGTCGGTTGTTACCGGCTGTGTCGTTATGGCGATCGGTCTTTCGCTGATTCCGGTTGGAATCAATTATCTCTGCGGCGGTTCCGGAACGAACGATTACGGTTCCATACAGAACCTGTTCCTTGGCATGGTCGTTCTGATTGTAACGCTGGCACTGAAGCACTTTACAAATCCGAAGGGAATCTTAAGCACGGCTTCAATTCTGATCGGTATTTTAGTCGGCTACGTGGTAGCTATTATTATGACCATGGTTCTGCCGCATACCGGAACGGCGGTTCTTGAGGATGGAAGCACTGTTTCCTATACATATTCCTGGGTTGTCAATTTCCAGCAGGTAAAAGATGCGTCCTGGTTCGCACTCCCTGGTATTGCAGGCTTTGGAAAACTGGCTGAGGTAAAACCAGTCTTCCGTGTGGAGGCAATTCTCCCGGTAGCGATCATGTTCATCGTAACAACCGTTGAGACGGTCGGCGATATCTGCGCCTGCGTAGAGAGCGGTATGGACCGCGAGGCAACCGATTCTGAGCTTTCCGGCGGTATCATCTGCGACGGTCTCGGATCCAGCTTTGCAGCAGCACTCGGCGTTCTCCCGAATACTTCTTTTGCACAGAACGTCGGCATTATTTCGATGACAAAAATCGTAAACCGTATGGCACTTTCCTGCGGAGCCATTTTCCTGATCCTCTGCGGACTCTGCCCGAAGATTGCAGCATTTGTATCCATTATGCCGCAGTCCGTACTCGGCGGTGCAGCCGTTATGATGTTTGCGTCAATTCTGGTTTCCGGTATCCAGCTCATCACAAAAGAGCCGATTACGAGCCGTGAGATCACGATCGTTTCTGTTGCACTGGGTCTTGGCTACGGCCTTGGTTCCACAGCGGGAGCAACTTCTGAGCTTCCTTATTATATCCAGCTGATTTTCGGCGGCTCCGGTATTGTTCCGGCAGCTGTTGCGGCGATTGTACTGAATATTATTATTCCAAAAGAGAAGAAAAAAGCAGAATAAAGAACAAAAAAAGAAAAAGAAAGAAGAAAATATAAAAAAAGAACAAAATGAAATCAAGAAATATAGCAAAGAATTAAAAGAGCTTTATGCTATGAAAGATGAAATTGAAAAGGTCAATAATAAATTAAATAGTTTTTTTCTAAATGATTCCCCTACTTCCAACGAAGTCGAAGAAGAATATGATAACTATGAATCATGAGATATGAAATAAAGAATGGTAAAAATAAGACTTATTATTTTAAAAATGAATTAAAGGAATTTGGTTGTCAGTTCAAAAAAACTGGTAAATATTCAGGATATTGGTATTTAAATACTGATGATCAATTCCTAGCCAATAGGCTTCAAGCATATTGTTTAAAAAAAGGACTGACTTTTTTGATATTGGAATCCTCATATTCAAGAAATGCTCATTATCGTGCAGATTTTTTTGCTAACAACAAACCTATCATTAAAAATGGTAAGCCCTATTATCGCTGTGTGTATTGTGGAAGACTTTTTCAAAAAAATCAAATAACTATAGATCATCTATATCC
>OGZZ01001313.1_pt1 | contig 18197 bp, 10 predicted proteins | sample 1577021 | NCBI WGS metagenome assembly OGZZ01 (sample SAMEA3541526, study PRJEB24748) | human gut metagenome | biome: human gut; feature: human-associated habitat; material: faeces | place: China | collected 2012
CCAACGTATACTACACCAATCCTGATTATCTCCGCTGCTCCTATCTGGAGGGCAAGATGCTTGCTTGATTTCCACTTTCTTACCGCTAGGAGCATCGTAAATGAACGATTACAAGCTTTACAAACAGCTCAAGCAGAAACAGAAAGCTAAAGTTGTAGAGCAGATGTATAAAGAACTTCATCAGTTCTTTTCCGATAATCAACGGTTTCCTGATACCCCGGATGAACATGAATTGCTTGCTCGCCAAATTTTTTCGCACATTCCATACCATGTTTCCTTCGATGAGTTCTATGCCGTATATAATAAAAAGCATTCCGCTATTGAACAGCGTCTCGCAGAAAAAGGATTGCCGGAACATCTGCTTCATCGTAAGGAACGCAGACAGGAAAAACTGAATCATCCTGCTGTAAAAACGACAAAGCCCCACAGAAAGAAGAAAAAGAAACAGGTGTTCGAGCCGCTCTTGGAACAGAATGATGATTTCTTCTTTATTGCTGGTTATACTTCTGGCGGTGCCCCTTATGGTGTCACATGGGAAGAAATGGGACTAGAGCCTTGGGAAGAACTTGTATAAATATTATTGCCATTGCCGATTGCCAAAAGCAGTCGGCATTTTTGTTTTCATCGGCTTCTGAGTCGATTATTCCATACGGCGGCTTGAGCAACAAAGGAGCCCTCTGCAGCTTGCAGTTTTATTGAATGTCCGTACTCCAAGCCGTGTTTTTATCCACCCATCAATGAAAGGCGGTGTCTTATGCAGTTTTTGACCCACATTATTTTCCTCCTGAATCTTCTCATTCAAAGTCTCAAGATGCCAGCTGCCCTTGCGTTCAATAGCCAGACCATTGCGTAAGTAGTCGTAGAAGACTTCCCCTTCTCCAACCAGTTCCTTGCGGCGCTCTTTAAGAATCCTGTCCAGAGTAAAAGTCTCCGTTGATACTTGCTGACTGGTATCCGTGGTACGGCGGCTGATGATGTCATTCAGATAACCTTGTGCTTCTTCAAGATTCGTTCCTTTTTTCAGTCCCGCTTCAGCCGCGTTCAGATAGACTTCAGAAAGGCGGATGATGCAAATGTTATTAGTTTTGGGATCATCTCCGGTCTTGCCGGGGAACTTGGCAAGATAGACTTTCTCGTGCATGGCGGCAGCCGGAAGTCCGGTGTTGTTTTCGATGACAGATTCCTTCGTCAGGCAGTGGCGTACATCCTTGGGGTCTTCATTCAGCAGGTTCAGGAAATCTTCCGACAAGATCAGATTATTCCAGTCGACCGTTGCTTCGTTGGCATAAACCATCGGAGCACCCTCACCGCCCGTACCTCCTGAAGGTTCGGATAAAGTGATGTAAAGTTCGAATAATGATTCGGACTGGAAATCCTGTCCCCATACATTGGGATATTCCTCATAGCTGTAAAGCTGATAACGTCCGCCGTTGTTTTTGATGACGTCCGTAGCGGCATCATAAGCCTTCTGATATTCACCCATATTCAGATAGACTCTTGACAGTAATGCCTGAGCTGCCCAGTAGTTTATATAGCCATTGGATGTCTCTTGTCTCAATCCGGACAGTGCATTGCTCATGTCGCTGACTACCTGTTCGTAGCATTGTGCTACAGTGCTGCGTGACGGTTTATGTGTGGGATCGGAAGGGGAGGTCTCGATGGGTACTCCCAATGAAGCCCCCTTGTCATTCGTATAAGGCATTCCGAACAACCGGGTCAGGTTGAAGAGGGAAAGTCCCCGCATCACCAGTGCTTCGGACTTGATGCGGTTCAATTCTTTAGTATCACTGCTTTGAATACTGCCCGACTCTATTTTCTGTATCAGATTATTTGTCTGTCGTATTACTTTATAAACAGTATTCCACGGCAGTACAATATTCAGATTATCGGAAGCGAGCACATTGTATTCGTAGTAGGGAGATACACGTTTTCCGTCTCCTTTGGTGATACGTGCCTGTACATCGGTGGCACGGCAATCGCCGTAATACCAATAGTTGTCTCCGTAGTAGCTATGGCCGGATGCCAGACGATAAATTCCGTTCAGAGCGATCTGGGCATCGTCCAGTGTTACGATGGCCTGTCCGGTTTCTACCGAGCTGGTGGTGTTAAGGTCTAGCCAGTCTGCCGAGCAGGAGCTGTTCAGTAGAGTCATTGCTGTAAGTATGTATATATGAATTCGTTTCATTATGTTGTTTATTTAGTTAGAATGATAGGGATGTTAGAATGATAATTGAGCTCCGAAACTGAAAGTACGCATGGCGGGAGCCTCACAAAAGACTTCACCGTTAACGGGTGTTTCGGGGTCATACTGTTTCCATTTGGCCCAGGTCAGCAGATTATTTCCCGAGAAATATACCCGTATTTTGTCAATCATCAGCTTTTGAGTCCACTGGTTGGGCAGTGTGAAGCCGAGGGTAAAGTTTTTCAGGCGTAAATGATCGGTGCTGTGGATATAGCGGGATGAGTTGGTGGAAGTAGCCGGTTCACCATATACGAAACGTGGGATATCCGTCTGATCTCCGGGCTTTTGCCAACGGTTTATCATGTATGCGGGCAAGTTGTATCGTGAACTGTAGATGGAACTGCTGCCGTTTTCAATATAAGTTCCCAGTTTGTCGAATGAGTAACCGCCCAGTGAATAAGTTAGTGTAAAGGTCAGGTCTATCCATTTGTAATTCAGAATATTGGTGAATCCTCCTGATACTTTGGGAGTAGCGGTTTTGTACGGAATGGATTCTGCTTTGGCAGCATCGGTGGTGAGTTCCCGATTGTAGCTTCCGTCCTCATTTTTTGTATTCAGATAATATTGGGCAGAACCGGTCAGCGGGTCTACTCCGGCAAACTCTTTTACATAAAACGTATGATAGGGGAGTCCCACTTTATGGATGAACCATGTTCCCTCAATCGTCTGGTCTAATAGTCCGTTGAGTGAAACGATCTTATTCCGGTTATGGCTCAGGTTGAAAACACTGGTCCAGTTAAAGTCGTTGGAAACAACATTCAGCGTACGCAATTCAAACTCTACTCCCTTGTTGTTCAGGCGTCCGATGTTGCTTAAATAACTGGTAAATCCGGTAGTGGCGCTGATGGGGAGACTGTAAAGCAAGTCTTTGGTATCCCGGTTGTAATATTCCAGACTCGCAAAAATACGATTGATAAATGAAAGGTCGATGCCCAGATTCAGGCTGTAATTCTTTTCCCATGTCAACAGATCATTGGGTTGTGCCGATTCATACGATCCGGCTGCCTCCATGTAGTTTTCTCCATAACTGTACAATCCTTTGTAGCCGTAGTATGAACCGGGCTGATTTCCGTTTACACCATACGAGGCACGTATCTTGACATCACTCAGAACCGGCTTTACGGCTTTCATGAAATTCTCGTTGCCCAAATGCCACATACCCGACACAGACCAGAAATTTCCCCAGCGGTTGTTGGGTGAAAGGCGTGAACTTCCGTCGCGACGGTAACTTCCGGCGATGTAGTAACGGTCGTCATAGTCATAATTCAGTCGTGATAGATAAGAAATCATCCGATAGGCTTGGGTGGCAGACTTAAAACTGTTCAATACGGCGGCATTATCTGGTTCTGTCAGTTTATCACTGGGGAGTTTGGACTTTTCACCCGAAGCGTGGTCTGTCTGGTAGCTTTCTATTTCATAAGCCGCCAATACATCGAGATGATGTTTGCGGGCGAAAGTACGCACATAGTTCAGAGAGGTCGATGAGATCAGTTTGCCGTATTCAATGAAGCCTTTGGCTGTCTGGGCGTCGCTTCCGCTTTTAGGGCCTGCCGAGCTCAAAGGGTTATAGTAGCGTGAATCCTTCTGGATAGTATAATCATAGCTTAATGTCTCTTTCAGTTTGAGACCTTTGATCGGCTCTATCGCTGCGTAACCGGTTGAAAACATACGTGTCATACGCACGCGGTTGTAATCGGTGAGTATGTCGCGCAACGGATTCAGGCTGGTGCCGTCATAAGCTCCTACGTAGTTTCCTTCTTCATCACGCACCACCATGGAAGGTGTCATGGTCATGGCCACGCACAGGAAAGGGTTGATAGATGATCCGCGTTCCTCATTCATTTCCTGATTCATTTGCGAGAACATCATATTTGCTCCTACTTCCCCGTATTTGCCGACTTTCTGCGTAACGTTCAAGCGTGCTGAGTAACGGTCCAGACTGGAGTTTTTGGCCAATCCTTCCTGATTGTTGTAGCCGAGCGAGGCATAGAATGTAGAACGGTCGTTACCGCCGGAGACGGAAGCTTCATAACTCTGATGCATAGCGGTGCGAAGCAGCTCTTTTCGCCAGTCCGTGTATCCCATGGCCGGCTTATACGCATATGTGCCGATATTGGAACTGGCATATTCAGTCGGAGACTCCATACCATTGTCTGTTGCGTAGTTCAGTAATCCTTCATAGAGCAGTTCTTCCCGTTGGTCACCGTTGAGGGTAGGGCGGAAGTCGACGGCCGCATGAGAGAGGCCGCCTGATACGTTTAAGTCCACGCGTACCTTTCCGGTATTTCCTTTTTTAGTCGTAATCAATATGACGCCATTGGCGGCGCGGGAACCATACAGGGAAGCCGCTGCCGCATCTTTGATTACAGTTACGTTTTCAATATCCGACGGATTCAGCGTACTCATTATATTGGTCTTGGAGTTGTTCATATATGCTGCATCAGGACCACCGGAACTCATACTCCCGGAAGTAACCGGTACTCCATCTATGACAAACAAAGGTTCCTGTGAAGCGTTGAACGATCCCATTCCTCTGATGCGAATACTTTGGTTGGCACCCGGTTGACCGGAACTGCTGGTTATTTGTACACCGGTAGTCATACCTTGCAACTTTTGCTCAACGCTCATCACAGGCACTTCTTTCAGCATATCTGTACGCAGCGTATTGGCCGATCCTGTGAACGAGGATTTGGAGAAATTACCATACCCTGTTACTACTACCTCGTCAATATCCATCGTTTCGGGGATCAGTACTATTTTGAGTTCTTTCTCTTTGCGGGGGATGCGTATTTCCTGTGTCTTCATTCCCACATAGGATACGACCAGCATCTTGGTTCCGGTTTCCACGGACAATTGAAACTGACCGTTGATATCGGTAATCACTCCTTTGGTGGGATTCCCCTTTACACTGACGGTGGCACCGATAAGTGGTTCATTATCCTCTGATGATATAACAACACCGGATATGTTCAGTTGCTGAGCGGATGCATACGAAATACTCAACAAACAAAACAGTAAGCTAAAACATAATGTTAACCTTTGATTAATCTTCATACTTTTATATTTAAAAATACATTTGCTATAAAGTCGATACAAAGGATATACCAATAGGATATAAAGAAATGCTGAAAAGATAAGATACAGATTAACAGCGGGGTTGAAAAAAATGATATTATTGGGGAGGTGTGGAAAAATGTGGAAAGGTGTGGAAAATATCCCCAATCATTGGTACGATAAATAGCATGGCTATATGGATTATCGTACCGATAATGATTGGGGATATAGATATTCACTGTGTAGGCAGCATTCGCTCCTATGTTCAGATAAACGTCAGTTTCTGCGGTAATTCAGATAAACTTCTGCTATAGGCATGATAAACGTAGTGTTCAAACAAGTTAATCTAATCGGCAGGTGGATTTACAGAATTACTTAAAGTTCACACTTTGGCATCCGCTGCCCTCCGATGTAAAGTCCCTTCACTTTTAGGTTCATGATTCCTGAAAATGTTGAAGATGGATGTGCTATCGGTTTTACAAAATAGATGTTTTTCATCACAAAATTTTGTATCATCTGGTTGTTGTCTACCATAGTTTGGATAAGAGCCCATTTATTTCCCGGTTTCCAGAAAGAACAATTTTTAATTTCGATCTTTTCATATAAAGGCCAAGAAGTGGAACTATTGTAGTTCACGAATCGGATGTCTCCACTACCATTTCTGCCGACTATTGCATGATAATTATCAAAATAGAAGCCTTTTAGTAGTCTGCCGCACGTGTCGGTTTCAGGATTGTTGCTCTTGGTATTGATTCCTGCACGTATACAGTGGGCTAAGCGTGTCCATCCGATGGCATTGCTAATACGGATGTTCTCGGTATCGGAGTTGCTCCAGTTGAGGCGATCTTTGTTGTAGACACCTGCAGCCGCGAAAGTATTTCGTATTTCTGCCGGATTTGCGTCCGTATTGGTTAAATTGATGGATTTGTTTTCAGTGTAGGTGCGTCTCGGAAATTCATTCGAGGGATTATAATGACCAGTTGCAAACGCATCGTCATTTCCTAAAGTAATGGAGCCATTGACTGTGATGTTCTTGCCACTTGAAAGATTGAGTCCGTCAATCCATCCATGATTGTAGGGAGAAAGGCCTTTTATGTTGTTCAGATTAATGTCCACGACATCATGTGTTTCCCAATTCCATTGCTGAGAATCTCGCATATATGTATCATTAAATGTGATGTTGTTTGATTTCTTTATCACTACACCACCTTGATGTGGGGTGTTTTTTGCGTCTTTTCTGTCGGTTGAGAAAGAGAGGCAGCCTTGCCCATCATGTATGCCACGACCGGAAATTGTTATATAGCTGGAGTAGGCAATGTATATTGCAGGCTCGATAGCTTCTCTACATTCTTTCTGACGGTTTATCATGAGTGCATTTTCGTCGGTATAAACGAAAAGAGGTTTTCCACCATTGTTGGCGTCTCCGTTCCAGTTGTGTATTTTAAGTCCCGACCAGAGATAGACACCGGCGGGGATGTATAGTGTATTGAGTTCGGGTGTATTTTTGATTTTTTCCAAAGCCGCTTGTAGTGCATCAGAGAGGTCGTTGCTGTCTCTTGCTCTTAAGTTGGGGAAGGCTACTCTTTTGCTTGTATATGAGACGAACCGACCTGCTTCGTGATTCCAGGTGAATAATCTTCCATCATTAAGACTAGCGTCTGTAACGCTCCCCGCAGGGCGGCAGATCTGTCCGACTGAGTCCGTAATTGGATTTTTTCGCAGATAGTTTTCAGAAAACGTCTTGAAATTAAGTACATTGGGGGCAGAAAGCGAGGGTTGCTTTGCTGGTTCCTCCAGAGGGTCGTTTATAAGCGTAAGTTGCGGGTTAGTTGTGGAGGCATCTTGCGGATCATCCCCGTTGATAATCACTATGGCATATGGCAAGTCTTTCACCATTTCGAATGTGAGTGTTTTTCTGTCAGCACTGATCGCAAGCGCCTTTTGTGGATAAAAGCGCACTGGGTGGATAGTAACACTGTTGATCTCGGTCCCTCCTATGATATTGATCTCAATTTTAGGTGTCAAGCTGTTTGAGGCAAAGCGGGCAACATCCATATTATGCCCTTGATTTCCGTTAACAGTATTGTCGTAACGGATGGCAGGTACACTAACATTTGCGACTTTCACACCAAATCGTGCGGATATAACGTCATTTCTTACATGTGAAGGGTAGGCTACTCCGCTCGGTCCTGTGGCTGGGATGGTAAATGGTGTGTATGCATGTACGATATTGTTTTGTGCATACAAAGGTACTTCTGTCAATAAGAATAACATTACTGTCAGAATGTTGCAAAATAAAAAATTTCTATTCATAAAATTATTTATATAATAACTATTATTTATTTCAATTTATAGGTTTACAAAGAACGGAATTTTTTTTGAGAGTAATTAGGCTGAAAAGACACAGGGGGTATCCTTTTACGTTGCATTGCTTAAAAAAAAGAATTATGATTCAAATTAACCTATAAAATGCAATAAATAATCCCGGAGGAGTGAGTTTTATTCAACCTTGCATTATAAAATTGAAAAATAGAAGGGCAAAGAATCTGTAAGAGCGGTTTCACTGAACGATACAAAACATGTATTTGTCGGATGAACTTTATTTTTATCATAAACATATTAGCATTTGTTTTTAAAACATCTTATACAGTAAGGAGTTATCTCTCTATCTTTGTTTGCCTGCCGATATGAAAATCAATTACTGAAGATTTCTCACAAAACCGAACTGTTTGGGTTATTGACAGAGAATTCAGGAGAATTTTTTATATGGTGGAGTGATAATCTTGAAATGGAATATTTGCAGGCATCCAAATATACCATACCTTCTGCTGATCGAAGTTGGGACGGTTGGAGCAATCTTATGGGGTATATGCAACTATACATAATATTAATCTTTAAAAGAGTCTGGTATCAATGAAGTTTGCTGAATATTGACCTTTGTGTTGGCACGGATGGTGTTTATTGTTTAAAGCCGACTATGATAATCATAATATAAAGAGATATAGTATGAGATAAAAAAACATTTTATGGTATAATTTGAATAATATAACACCATGATAGGAAATATACTACTTTTTGCTTCAATATGAATGAAGGAGCTACATCTAAATTAGTCATTTTTGCTCCCATAAATTCCTAATAAAGAAGTTAAATGAGAAGAATAATTTGCTTACAGTTATTGATATGGTTGGGCTTTTTTTCACTGGTAGCTCAAACATTGAATATTTATCCTATTCCCAAAGAGTTGATCTATAGCAAGCATAATGATGACTTTACAGTTTCAGTACGTTTACCCGGAAAAGAGTGGCAGGATCTATATGAGTATCGTGTTTTGGTAGATATGGATAACCCACAACCGGCCTCGATGGTGCAATTTGACTTCTCCGGCAGGGTGGAACTTCGCATAAGACCTAATAATCAAATGATTCATAAAGTAAAGATACGCCCCTTGTCAAAAGGAATTGAGTATACAGTACGTGAAAATATGATTTATTTCTCTTTGGATAAACCCGGAAAGTTCTCGATAGAGATTAATGAAAATAGAGTAAACAACCTACATGTATTCGCTAACGAACCAGAGACAGAAGTGCCCAATCCAGATGATCCTGGAGTGGTCTATTTTGCTCCCGGATTTCACCGTCCAAAAGATTTGCCGGGAAATGCATTTACTATATCTTCCAATACTACTGTTTATCTAGCTCCCGGGGCAGTTGTGAATGGAAAGTTTATCTGTAATAATGTTGAAAATGTAAGATTTATAGGCCGGGGATATATTGATAATCCGGTACGTGGATTTGAGTTTACGCATAGTAAGAATATAGAGATAAATGGTATTACAGTTATCAATCCTGATCATTATACCGTATTGGGAGGAGAAGTAGACGGATTGAAGATTAATAACCTGAAAGCGTTCAGTTGCAAGGGATGGAGCGATGGCATTGACCTTATGAGTTGCAAAAATGTAGAGATTAAAGATATATTTATGCGAAACTCTGATGATTGCATAGCTCTTTATGCACATCGCTGGACATATTATGGGAATGTAAAAAATATAAAGGTATCTGACGCTATTTTATGGGCCGATGTGGCACATCCGATAAATATCGGAGGGCATGGTAAGGGAAACATTCTAGAGGATATTACTTTCTCAAATATAAATATACTACAGCATGATGAAGATGACAGGTTATATCAAGGCTGTCTTTCTATTAATGTGGCTGATGATAATGTTGTTCAGAATGTAAACTTTGAAAATATTTGGATTGATAATATTGAAGAAGGTCAGCTTTTTAATTTTAGGGTATTATATAATCCAAAGTATAGCGTATCACCCGGAGGTGGTATTCAAAATATTAAAGTCAAAAATATATATTATACTGGATATGGGGAAAATCCGTCAATAATTGAAGGGTATAGTAAGGAGCGTTTAATAAACAACATTACTTTTGAGAATATAATAATTAATGGAAAACAAGCCGGTATACTAGAAGATGCCAATATAAAAGTTGGAAAGTATGTTGAAAACCTAACGTTTCGGTAAGTCAATTTTCATGAATAAAAAATCAGTTATATATAATGAGAACAATTTATTTATTTTTTAGCTTCTTCATACTATCTATATTTTCTGTTTTTGGATCTATAGTAGATGTAGAGAAAACGCATATAAGAATAACCTCCCCTGATAGTTTGATACATTTTCATTTTTATCAGCGGATGGATTCTGACGAACAATATCATCTTTATTATTCCATATCGTACAAAGATAAAGTGATCATAAAAGAATCCCGAATGGGATTAGAACTTGATAATAAGGTCTGGGAAATGGCACTCGCAGAAGATATTCAACGAAAAGACAGATGGTATTACGATTTGATTTTTCGTACCGTCGAATATAAGAATTGTAGGAATAACTGGAAACCTCTTTATGGTGAACGTGGCTTGATTACAGATAATTGGAATGGTGCTCTTCTTAAATTTGAAAAGAGTAATAATTCGGGTTATTCCATGGATATTGAAATTCGAGTCTATAATGAAGGAGTTGCTTTCCGTTATCTTTTTCCTGAACATCCGAATGCTATTTACCATAAAGTCATAGCTGATGATACGGAATATACCTTCGAAAAGGGGGCACAGACTTGGTGTGCTTCGTGGGCACAGGGAATTTATAAGCAATTAAGCATACCCGAATGGAAAGGAATTTATGAACGTCCTATGACGATAGGGTTACCCAATGGATTATGGGTTTCTATAGCGGATGCTGATGTAGCTGATTGGTGTTTAAGCCGCTTTAAAAAAAATATTCAGAAACAAAATACAATATCAACGGATATGTATGATGTGGTTGATGTTGTGACTCCTGGAAAGACACCATGGAAAGCTATCTTGATAGCGGAAACACCAGGTAAGTTGCTTGATAATAATGATATGATCCTGAATCTGAATCAAGATTGCACACTTGATTTTAGTTGGGTGAAACCCGGCAAGATTCTGCGGGAAATAACGTTAACTACTGAAAATGCCATTGAGTGTATTGATTTCTGTGTGGAACACAATCTCCAATATATTTTATTTGATGGAGGCTGGTATGGTCATGCTACTACATTTCGGGCGGATGCGAGCTATGTGTCTGTACCAATTGATCTAGCAAAAGTGATTGCATATGGTAAGGAAAGAGGAATAGGTGTCTGGTTATATGTTAACCAACACGCTTTACAAAAACATGCAAAGACACTATTTCCTCTCTATAGGGAGTGGGGTATAGTAGGTTTAAAGTTCGGATTTGTACAATATGCAACCCACCGATGGTCAGTCTGGATGCATGATTTAGTTAAATTGGCCGCTGAAAATCAGCTTATGGTAAATATACACGATGAATATCGTCCCTCAGGTTTTAGCAGAACTTATCCTAACTTGTTGACCCAGGAAGGGATTCGGGGAAATGAAGAGTTTCCGGATGCAACTCATAATACCATACTACCATTTACCCGTTTGATTTCCGGTGCTGCGGACTATACTATTTGTTACTATGATAAACGGCTGAAAACAACACACGCTCATCAATTAGCAGCGTCAGTAATTTTTTATAGTCCGTTGCAAACATTATTTTGGTATGATAAGCCTTCTTTTTATAATAATGAGCCTGAAATTACTTTTTTTGAAAATTTGCCAACAGTATTCGATGATTCAACTGTGCTTTTGGGAGAACCGGGTAAACAAGTTTTTATGGCACGCCGGAAAAAAGATGATTGGTTTGTTGGCGGTATTACCAATAATAACGGTTCTAACGAGATAATTACATTAAACTTCTTAGAGCCGGATAAAACTTATTTGGCAATTGTGTACACCGATGATGAGAATGAGAGGACCTCAACTCATGTTAAATGTTCCAGTTTTCTAACGGATTCGTCACAACAAATGAAATTTAAATTAAAACCTAGTGGTGGAGTGGCTATTCATTTTGTTCCGGTGATGAGAGGTGAACGGATTAAATATAAGAAATATAAGGGGCAATGGTTGTGATATATAGTACGATTTTGCTCATGAATAGGAATATCCCATTTTTTGTGCTAAAATGTCCTTGTGTTTTTTTATCAGATGACTCATATTTGCAGTGACTAATTAAAGTGATGTTATGAAAAGCATGGAAACGAAAGCATATTCGATAATTGAAGAAGCGTATAAAGAATATTATCCGGTTATATACCGATATGTTAGATGCCGTATAAAATGTAAATATGAAGTTGAAGATCTAGTGCAAGACGTTTTTATGCGTTTGTTGGATTATGACAATATGCTTCAAAAATCTACCATTCAGTCTTTTCTTTTCACTATCGCACGTAATCTTGTGACAGACTATTTGCGCTGTTATTATAGAAAACAGGAAATGATATCATGCGCCTATGAAAATGCTATTGAATTTACTTGTGGACCTGAAGAAGAAATCATTGTTAAAGATTTACTTTTCATGGAAAAAATGAGGTTAAGTGTATTTCCGCAACAACGTCAAAGGGTTTATTCCATGAGCCGATTTGAGGAAAAAACACTAAGTGAAATTTCAAAAGAACTTCAATTGAGCATGAGTACAGTAGAAAATCATCTGTTTATAGGCAGAAAAATTATGCGTAATTATATTCGAATGTGCATTTAAGTGAATATATAATGCATCAATATGATTGGTGCGATAGTAATTTATTGCATCGTGTATAGTAATTGTTTAAATGTTGGACTGACAAAATCATTTATACAGGGAACGTGAAGGTATTCTTGCATATATGATTTAGTATATTTTAATTTTATACAGTCAAATTAAAATTAGTGTTAATTAATATTTTGTTAAACATCAATCTTGTACAATGAAGAAAAAGATTTTAAAATGCTGTATGGTAAGTGCCCTGCTTCTTACTTCTACTGTGTATGCACAGCAGATTCAGAATATACGGGGTATGGTTGCCGATACTGATGGAAAGCCCTTATCAGGGGTGGTAGTCCAAGTGCCGGGGACGAAAAAGCAAGCATTAACGGACGTGGACGGCTATTTTGATTTACCGATTACAGAGGGAACGAAACTCAGTTTCTCTCATCCTGATTTTTACTCTCAGGAGACATGTTACAAGAAAAAAGGACGTTTCATTGTCCAGATGGCTTCACGTGCGATGCCCGGTCCGGAAGATAAAGAGATAGTGGTCGACCGTTTACGGGGGACTTCTAAGAAAGGAGAATTGACAGAAACAATTGGTTTTATAAATGGGACGTCAGTTACATCCACTCCTACTTATAATTTTTTAGGGGCTATACAAGGAAGGATGCCGGGGCTGAATATTTATCGTCAAGGTGGTGATATGCCAGCTGCTTATGGATGGAAAGTACGTAATTCACGTACGAATTTATTTTTAGTGGATGGAATTGAACGTGACTTTTACACTATGGACCCAGATCAAATCGAAAGCGTACAGGTGTTGAAAGATGGACTTTCTACCGTGATGCTGGGACAACGTTCTGCTGCAGGTGTCATTAATGTGATAACAAAGAAAGGTAACGTAGGTCGTCCTAGGTTTTCATTTACTGCCGAAACAGGTTTTGAAAAAGCGTTAAAACTGCCGGATTTGCTTGGAGCCGTAGATTATATAACATTAGTGAACGAGGCCTATGCTAACGATCTCCGTGAACCGGGAGCTTATATTGAGGCCTATAATCCGGCAATTATAGAGAAATACCGGAATAAGGAGAATCCTTACCTTTATCCTGATGTGGACTGGTATGATGAGTTGTTAAATAATACAGCTCCTGTTCATCGCTACAACTTTAATGTATCTGGAGCTACGAATAGCTTTAATTACTTTGTAGATCTTGACTGGTATCGTGAGAATGGTTTTTTTAAAACAAATGATGCGAATAGTTACAATACCAATGCACAGACTAACCGATTTTCTGTACGCTCTAATTTAGGCGTCAAAGTAACTTCAACAACTTTTATGCAGATTAATCTGGCTGGACGCCAAGAACGTTATAATCAACCTGCTGCAGGCACCCGGTCATTTTATAGTAATATACTTACTACACGTCCTAATCGTTATCCTGTTTATAATCCGGATGGATCTTATGGTTCGTATATAGACTCGAAGGCAAATCAGAATTTGAAAGGTCTGTTATATGACAATGGTCATCAGTTTAAAGACAGCCGTCATATGTCTTTTGATTTGACGATCAAGCAAAAAATGGATTTTTTGCTTGATGGTCTTTATTTGGAAGCTACTGGTTCTTATTATTCTGCGACTTCATATCTTACTACTCGTAGTAAAGAGTTTGCAGCTTATTTATATAAAGAAGATGGTTCTTATCAGCAGGTAGGTGAAGATAAGGACCAAGGTAACTCTGGAAATAAAGACCAGCGTTATCGTATTACTTTCTTGAAGGGAGCGGTTGGCTATGATCATTCATTCGGTAAACATAAAGTGGCTGCTTTGTTTGTAGCCGATCTGAATCAAATCCAAGATCAAAATGTACAGAAGGGATATTTGAGAAATTATACAAATTATTCCGGTCGAATGAATTACAACTATGATGATCGCTATTTAGCAGAGGCTGTATATACTCGCGGTGGATATAATTGGTTGGCTCCGGGCAACCGTTGGGCCGATTACTGGGGTGTGGGAGCTGCATGGAATGGACATAATGAATCATTTGTGAAAGAATTTAACATCTTTAGTACGCTGAAGCCACGTATCTCTTATGCAGTAACAGGGCAGGCTATCTGTGATTATGCTGAATATAAACAGTCCTATGGCACCTCTAAGGTTCATTTGTATGGTGGTCCTTTTGATAATAAATGGACAGAGGAGAACAAAACAGCTTCGCGGCTTAATCCGGAAATAGCTAAGAAATTAAATGTGGGTATTGATTTGGGATTTCTCAATGATCGTCTAGCCTTTACATTTGATTATTATCAGAATAGGTTCTCTGACGTGGTAGCTACTTCTGAAATCAAAACGGCGATTCTTGGCAATGTTTACCCACGTTCTAATTGTGAAAAATATTCTTATACAGGTACGGAAATGGTACTTACTTGGCAAGATCGTATAAGAAATTTCAATTACTTCATTAATGGTAATTTAAGCTTTGAGCAGTCTAAATTCGAATATTCTCCGCAACTACCGAAGGCTTATCCGTGGATGAGTCGATTAGGAGATCCGGTAGGAATGACCTATGGATATGTGGCTGATGGAATTTTCCAAAGTCAGGAAGAAATCGATGCTTATGATGCTTTCTTGCCATCTGCTGTAAAGAGTACGATTATGCCGGGGGATATTCGTTATAAGGATTTGAACGGTGACCATATTATTGATATGCACGACCAGACCAATTTAGGTTCAAAGAAGGCTAAGGGATATTATGGTATTTCTGCTGGATTTAATTATAGAGGATTTGATTTTTCTGTATTTGCACAGGGGACTCTCAATCGCCAAGTGTATTTGAACGGTGACTTTATGGACGGTTCAGGAAAAAACGGCGAGGGTGCTATTACTTCTTATGTTTTAGGACGTTGGACTCCCGACAATCATACTAACACTCATACTCGCGTATGGTATGGTAGTAATAACAACAACAGGCAAACTTCCTCATTCTGGATATATGACGCTGATTTTTTCCGCTTGAAAAATGTAGAAATCGGCTATACGTTACCTACGCTGTTGACGCGCAAGTTAGGTATTCCTTCTGTACGCATCTATGCGCAAGGTATGAATCTGTTGACAGTTTCTGAGATTTTTGATGTACGCAAAGATATTGATCCTGAAATATGGGGCGGCAGTTTCCCTATGACGCGTACTATTAACTTTGGTATAAGCATAAAACTATAAAAGATGAAACGATATATACATAATTTAATTGGTGTATTGGCTGTGTTTGGTGTCTTTTTTTCCTCCTGTGAGGATATGGAAAACGAACCACTTGAAATACAGTCGGATATTTACGTGTGGGACGAGGATGATTATACGGGTGACAACGCAAGGCAATGGTTGAACTTTATTTACTCGTTTATACCTGCAGGGATGGACCGTTTTAATGGACAACCTATGGAGGTATTGACTGATGATGCGATTCCAACTGATAGGGCCAATGCTAACTGGTCGGTAATAAATTCTGGATATTCAACTACTAATATGTTTCCTTTAGAGCATAGAAAAGCGGATACGTATGGTGAAAGTTGGGCATTGCTTTACAAGGCAATTCGTTATTGTAATATATTTTTGCAGAATTATGAGAAAGTGCCTTGGTCGGATTGGGAAGAGGCATCTTATCACGCCAATGAGGCTCGTGCTTTGAGGGCATATTTTTATTGGCTCTTGGTACGTACTTATGGAGGAGTCCCTTTGATTTATGACAAAGTGTTTACGATGGATAGCCCTGAACTACGTACATTACAAAGAAATAGCTTTGCAGAATGTGTCCAATACATTAAGGATGAAATAGATGCGGTGAAGGATAACTTACGTCTCTATTCAGATATTGGTGAGCGTAAATCACCTGATGAAAAAAAGAATAGTTTTGCTGAAGGAATAGACAGCAATTGGAAACATGTACGTAAGTGGGGCTTGTTGGGACTTGAAGCCCGTATGTTGCTATATGCTGCAAGTCCATTGGTTAATGGTACGGGTAATGCGGCAGAACCTTGGCTGGGTTATCCCGAAAATGATCCTAACAGATGGAAAGAAGCAGCGGATATTTGCCGCACAATTATTAATACGAATCAGTTTATACTTGAAAAAGATCGAACACGATTGAGTCGTACAACAATCAATGGGGAAGTATTGTGGATGAAAAAAGGGCAGGATGGTAACGCTCTCTATGGCGATAATTGGGGATATAAAAATTCACCTATGGGTTCTATGGATATGGGAACTTGGGCGGGTAGTGGTCGTCCCTGTCTTGGTCAAACCAGTCCTACACAAGAATTAGTAGATGCATTTCCAATGAAGAATGGAAAATCCATTGACGAAGCTAAAGAGAATGGCGAATATAATCCACAAGATCCTTATAAGAATCGTGATCCACGTCTTACACAAACTGTGTTTTATCACAATAGCCGTTGGTTGAAAGCAACTGTAGATATATCGGAAGGTGGGAAAGATAATAATTCCATAAACCCGGCGCGAGAAGGAAATCGGACGAAGACCGGTTATTATCTGAAGAGACATTTAGCCGAAAATGAAGAAGACACCCAATTTGGTAAAACTAATTTCCACTCAGGAATAGTTTCTTCTTGGCCGGTGGTACGTTATGCTGATATTTTATTGATGTATGCAGAGGCACAAACCGAATATTTGAATAAAGCGCAAGGAGCAAGTATTATCAATGATGAATTGGTGTATAAGTCGATTGAAATGGTACGTCAGCGCGCAGGACTTAATCCTTATACTTTGAAAAGAGGAATGAGTTATGATCAACTCATTAAATTGATACGTAATGAACGCCGTTGTGAGTTTGCTTTTGAGGAAAGCCGTTTTTGGGATATTCGTCGGTGGAAAATTGCTAACGACGTTTACTCCAAACCATTGCATGGCGTGAAGATAACTAAAAAAGAAGATGGAACTTTTCATTATGATTATAATATGGAGGTAGCAAAACCTTACTGGGACGATCGTATGTATCGTCTTCCGATAGATCATAATGAAGTTTTATTTAATCCGAATATAGTACAAAACCCGGGTTACTAATTTGTAAACAGAATATTTATGAACGTTAAGAATATCATACTATTCTTGTTGTTCCTCTTCCTGGGAGCAACAATCTACGCCCAAAATACGGTAGTTAGGGGTAAGGTTCTGGACGAGAATGGCGAGCCGCTAGTAGGTGCTACCGTGCAGGAAACAGGAAATAAAGCAAATGGCACTATTGTAGATGTAAATGGTGATTTTGTTCTGAAAGTGAAGAGTTTGAATGGGAAACTTACCGTTTCTTATGTAGGTTATCACACTTTGGAGGAATCCATGGGTAATCGATCTTTTATAAAGTTGGTTTTGGCACCGGACTCAAAGGGGTTGGATGAAGTTGTGATTTTGGGTTACGGCCAGCAAAAACGTATTACTATGACTGGTGCTGCAAGCAGTATTAAAGCAGAGGAGATTAAACGTGTACCTGTGGGTAGTATAAACAATGTGTTGGCTGGGCGCTTGCCGGGGTTTTTCTCCGTGCAACGTAGTGGTCAACCGGGAGCCGATGCGGCAGACTTTTTTATTCGTGGAAGTAATTCATTGAATGGCGACAGAAAGCCTTTGATAATTGTAGATGATATAGAATATTCGTACGAGCAATTGGCACAAATCAGTGCTAATGAAATTGAGAGTATTACGATTCTAAAAGATGCTTCTACTACTGCTGTTTATGGATTGAAAGGTGCCAATGG
>OGZZ01001319.1_pt1 | contig 18178 bp, 16 predicted proteins | sample 1577021 | NCBI WGS metagenome assembly OGZZ01 (sample SAMEA3541526, study PRJEB24748) | human gut metagenome | biome: human gut; feature: human-associated habitat; material: faeces | place: China | collected 2012
CTGATGTAAGCGATGTCAGCAAAATGAATGCCGACATGGTAAAAGAATACGAAGTTCTTCTTTTAGGAACTTCCACCTGGGGCGACGGTGAATTGCAGGATGACTGGTATGATGGCGTTAAAGTGTTGAAAGAATCAGACCTGAAAGAAAAAACAATTGCCCTGTTCGGTTGTGGTGATGCTGAGTCTTATTGCGATACATTCTGCGATGGTATGGGTATCATATACGAAGATATCAAGGATTCCGGTTGTACCATCGTTGGTAAGGTATCTGCAAAAGATTATTCTTTCTCCTCCTCTATTGCCGTCATCGACGGTATGTTTGTCGGACTCGCTCTTGATGACATCAACGAAAGTGATAAGACGGAAGAACGTATCGACGCTTGGGTGAGCGACATAAAAAATCACTTGGTATAATTTTCTCTTATTCTATAGCCTTATGACAATATCTGACATTAACCCGGTAGAATTGAAAAAGAAGATTTCATACTCGGGGCAATGTTAGGTTATGATATATGTGCGCAATGCGAACGGTACTGTGAAAGAAAAGTCCGGTGCGCTTGATTAACTTTGCATGTGTTTAGTTAGTTGTTTTTGTAAAAAATGCCTGCGGATTCCGTAGGCATTTTTATTATATCATCCGAAAATAGAAAGATAATCAGGCATAGCTATGCATACCGCCCAGCAGATAATTTACTCCGAAGTAAGTCATCAGCACCGTAAGGAAAGCCAACACCATATAAGCATGGAAGAACCGGGGTTGCCGGAAGACGGCAAGCGATGGTCCGTGGAATGCCGCACCATAGATTAAAAAGGAGATCAAAGCCCAGACTTCTTTCGGGTCCCAGGCCCAATAACGCCCCCATGAAACATTTGCCCACACAGCACCAATAAAAATTCCCGCCCCCAGACAAAATACTGCCGGATAGAGCATCAACCGACTGAAAAGCATCAATTGCTCCACACGGACCTTACGCTGTTCCTGAATCTCCGAATCGATTGCCTTTTTTCGCCAACCTCCTATGCAGAATGCCAGTAATCCATTTAGCATCATAAAGGCAAACAATGCATAAGATACCATAATCAGAGAAACATGAATACTTAACCAGGGAGACAGCAACACAGGCATCAGAGGAGTGATCTGAGGATTGTTCTGCCCAAGATAAGCTACCAACAAGGCAAAACCCGAAATGAGCAATCCAAAAGACAACGTAAAAGAGAAGCGACACCGGAATATGCATGCAAGCAGAAGTGTACACAGTGCCATAAATTGCATGGTTTCATATCCATTGCTCAACGGAATACGTCCGCCAACATACCACCGCAAACAGTAGCCAAAGAGTTGAAAAAGGAATGCTGCATAAAGTGCAACTGTAAAAACGCTCCATGCCTTACCTGCCGAACGATGCATGCTGCAATAAAGTAAATAGAAAAATGCCAGCATCCCTACAGTCAGATTGAACATGAACAACAGTTTGCTGAATGGAATACGATTGTACAATATTTCAGCCTGCACTTTTACGTCAGATAGTGGTTTTATACTCCCATCTTCCGGTAAAGGATGGATAAGTGTTCCACTCCGTAGCATCAGTATCAATCCTACCTTTTCGTCCGTTTCCATGATAGCCTTTTCCAACGAAGTCATTTTCATATGTGGCTTTTGTCCACCCTTCCAAAATTCCTGCAATCGATAGTTTTGTCCATCAAACAAATCAGTAAGACGGGCATAAGAAGACGATAACCGGAGTAAATGACGAAGTTCCGCACTCTTTATATAAATCATCGGTTCATTCTGCCAAACCTCCGGACGAAGTAGCCAACCTCCGACAACCTGTTCGGGTGTCATACCACCATAAGAAGGTTTTCCGGTCAGTTTCAATACAAAGTCTCGTGCAAGAGTATTAAAAGGTACTACGCGATCATGATAAATCACTTGTTTGAATGCCAGACTATCCGCCTGCCTGAGTGCAAGTGCCGGAAGGCTTCTGTTTTCTGCTTGCACCACCGTTACCACAGCCATGAGCAACCACACAAACATTCCCCCTTTCCGAAGCAATGGATGCCTGAGTAATCTACGGAATTCTCCACTGCGACCGACAAGCATCCACAACATGGAGATACCCAGCAAAATATATCCTGCATACGTAACCCCTATTCCCCACGGATCATAATTCACTGACAACCAACTCCCCTCCTTATCATCATCAAAAGAAGACTGGTAAAAGCGATACCCCTGACGAGAGAGGATACGATTCATGGAAACTGGTTCCGCATCCCGGATATAGCTGACATAATCTGCCGGAGCCTCCGTCCCCGGATAATACTCCACCCGGAAACTGTCCAGACACAATGTGAATGGTAATTCGATCACCCGCTTACTGTCTTGGTCTATGAAAGTTCCCACCTCAGTGCCTACTGTGAGATGCATATATCCTTTCTTGCTGCATGAAAATGTAATCATGGCTCCCACCAAGATAAAAAGGAAGGAGCCATGCAACAACAATGCCGGGAGATGCCGCCACAACTGCCGCTTAACCAACACGACAACTGCCAATGCAGCAAGTACTCCCCACAAACAACAAAACCAAACTGTATGATAAACATACTTTTCTACAAACTCTGTTCCGCGTACATGCTCCACAAAGGTCACCACAGCAAGTAAAGCCACCAGACAGATATATAAGGAGACGAGACTTTTCTTCAGATTAAAAAGGTGCATATTCCTTATTCTTCAAAGCCTTAACTCCCATACATTCCATTTCGATCAACCATCCGGGACGGCATACAGGCGCATGTACAAATACTTTAGGAGTATCTGGGAAACACTTGTCATACATACTCTTCACAACTGCATAGTCTGCAATGTCACGCAAGTAAACAATCATATGCCCCAAATCATCAAACGTGCACTCCGCCTCTTTCAGCAAGGCTTCTACATTTTCCCACATCCGTTCCGTCTGCCTACGGATGTCGCCGGGGTATACTACTTCCCCTTTATTGTTGATACTTGCCGTACCTGAAATAAACACTTGACGCCGGTCACCGTAATCGACATACGTTCCGCGTTCAAAGCTGACACCATACTCATAAGTAGGATTCAGATGCGTAGGAGCATAAAGGAAGTGTATCTGTTCCGGCTTTAAGCCTGCCACAGCATAGGTATCCATTTGCACCAATACTTTAGGATCAGCATGACGTCCGCCGATACCTGTACTGGCAATATAGTGTGTTTTTTCCGTCAGGTTCTGAGTGACGAAAACCTCATTACGCGCCTTTACCACACCGGCATAATTCACATCCACATTCTGTACGAAGAACCAGGTACGGATACAGTTATCCGCCAATTTACATCCTTGTTCCATAAGTTGCATCGCGTAGTCATTCAGCAACAAACGGGTCTGGTACTCAGAATTTGCGGCACGATTGAAAACACTGCCTCCCCACAGGTGGCGGTACGCATTGTGCTTTACTTCAAACAATCCGTTGTGCAGCACTTGTGTCTGCACATTGGTCTGTAAATAAGCCCACAAAGCTATTTTCGTCCCATCCAAAGGGGGTTGCTCTACCACGGAAAGAGCACAGTCGGAACTTTCGGTAGTGATAGCCAGCAGGAGGTCAGCCTGATTGGCGGTATCACTCAGAAAATAACGTTTAAACACAGCCATGGCACCTTTCAATTCACCTGCAAGCAAATCATTGTAGGCATTGGCTACTGCATTTAATTGTTCTTCATAAGTGTCTTCCGGCCGGGTAGAGTGAATCATTACATGAAACTCTGAAACGCCTTCTTTTACTTCATATTTAAAAATCTCGGTTAATGTATTCTCTGATTGATTGGTTGGTTGTTTTTTGTTGTTCATTTCCAATATCGTTTACTCGTTATTCAAAAAAATACCTTCGTTTATCCAATTATCTATCAGTTTCAATAAGGGTTGCTCATCTTCTGACAGCATATCGGTATGGTTCATACTCGTATCACCAGCCCTGTTCAAGACCAGATGTAGAAAACTCTCTTCTGCACTGCCGGGCTTCACCAATAGTATATCACTATTCTTATGCGCCGGCTGGTTGACCAACGCATGATAGCTCTTACCCTCCGTCAGAAATAAATTACCCGATGCAGAACCGGTCTGCCCATGGCACGCTACACATCTTTTATCGAAAACCTGTGACTGGATGGAACTGAACATACCCACGTCCAGTGTTCCCACATCCATTAATATAGTATCTGTAATAGCTGCGAGTTCTTCATCTTCCATCGTCTTAAATTCGACAATACATTCGCGCAGACGACTGATAACACACAATTTGAGTGATTTCACTTCATCACTGATACCTCCCAGTGTCATAACGATATCTGTTCCGTCGGTTACATTGACTGGCAGTGATTTCGTTATAACAGCGTATTCACTTTTATCATTGAAGCCTGCCACAACGACACTATAATCATCCGTCCAATTGCTGATACCACTGAAACGACCTGTCAACTTTAGGACTCGGCCACCACGCTGCACCTCTATCTCCTTCTCATAGATTCTTCCATCATCACATGAACAGAAGCAGAGTGTCATCCAGATAGCAGCAAAGAATAATATACATTTCTTCATAACTACTCTCTTTGTTTTTTTAGAAAGTATATTGCAGCATTACTGTTGCAGAATGAGTGGCCAGACCTAAATTATCATTATCTCGGTCGAGCTGTGTATCGTGCCCCGTACGGGCAATATACTGGTACATAGCCTGGAGTTTCAGGTTACAACCCTTAAAGAAATAATTCACACCCACAGCCGGCATATTCAGAAATCCGTCATCGCTGGTACCGTTACGGTTAAAGAAGTCATAACGCAAGGCAGCCTGCAAACGGGGAGCTACAAAGTAGCCGCCCTGTACATAACCACCCAGGTAATTGTATGTCTCATTTATTTTCTGACGATCGGTGAAGCCCACATTCATATAGTATGCTTCGGCGCCCAGATACAGTTTATTCTTTAACATGGCAAATTCCACTCCCACACGGGTATCATTGGTACTTTCATTCTCACTTTCCACATTGATTGAAGCCGATACACCGAACATGATCTTATCTTCATTCAAACGGTTAGGATTACCTTGGGTGGACGGCATCACACCTTTAGGCATATAAGTAAAGCGTCCCGCATACAGTAAAGAAGGAATATGCCAATCATCACTCAGAGTTTTTGTAGCTGTATTTACAGAAGAACCGGTACCATTGAATAAACCTACTTCATAGCCAAATTTATCAGCTAACAATCCGTGAATTTCAACACCGAGGTCAAAACCGGTACCGATGTTAGGCGTTACCGCATTCAAGGAATAAGGCAGAATGATGGCGGAAGTCAATGATACTGGCAACTGCGGCAACAATGTTTCGCCCAACGTCGTCAGATAAGCATGTGAGAAAGGTGTTTTGAATTTACCGACACGCACGGCAAACTGTTTTTTAAGTTGCACATCGAACCATGCTTGTTGAAGCAATGCTCCCCCACTGGCAGCCGCATTGATAGAAAGATTAAAGGCTACTTTACCAAAAGCTTTACCAGTGAAGCCCAATACAGCATAGGGAATTGAGAAACCGGAATTAGCTACATTATCCTGATTGTATGCCTTATCCAGGCCTTCATCATCATACCAATTGAAATTTGCACAAGTCTGTACCAACAGATAGGGCTTGAATACAAAGTCTCCCTTCTTGGTTTCTATCGTAAATCCCTCTCTTCCGGCAAGTGACACTACACCGTTTTCTGTATCTTCTTCATGCTGTGCCATAGCAGCCAACGAAAGGGCAGCCATTACAACCATTAAAATTAATTTCTTCATAATTGCTTGTATAATACTTATTGGTTTTATTGTTCGTTATTTGTTTTATAATGATTTCAGAAATGCGACCAAAGCATTACGATCTTCTTTACTCATCTTTTTGAAGAGATTCTTCGATGCTTCACCTTCACCACCGTGCCACATGATAGCCTCAATATAGTTGCGGGCGCGCCCATCATGCAAGAAGTAAGTATGACCATTCACAGTTTCCTGCAATCCGATACCCCAAAGCGGAGTCGTACGCCATTCGTTGCCACGGGCCAAACCGCTTACATAGTTATCATTCAGTCCTACGCCCATAATTTCAGAGCCCATGTCATGAAGCAGGAAGTCCGAATATGGATGAATTGTCTGACTACCCAGCCAAGGAAGGCGGGTTCCGTTCAGCAGTATAGAACCACGTGGTTTTGTGTGCAAGGTGGTTACATGGCAGAGATGGCACTTCGCCTTATAAAAATTCTGCTCACCCTTGATCACTTGTTCATTATTCACATTGCGACGTGCCGGAACACTAAGGCTCTGCATGTAGAGATCTACATTCTCCATTTCTTCCGTAGATACATCCAACTGGGCATAAGAAAGTCCCATCATACTGCCTTGATTTACTTGTGCCTGTCCTTCACAGATTTCTTCGGGATAGCGGCTGTTCGTAACTCCCATATCGCTGGAGAAACCAAGTTCCACTGTCAGGTCGGCATGCTGTGCTTTATTACCGGACAAGCCTAAACTTCTCATTCCTCTCTCGGAGATATAGTTGCAACGGCCACTGATACCATATTCCGGATAATTGCTTTTAGCAGCCAAAGCTTCAATTTCAGTGGGATCGAGCGCCATCATTTGTCCCATACCTACGTGGCGCAGAGGAATACGCACCGTACAGAACAGGTCTTCGGGTTTGATGCTGTCCGCATACCATTCATAAATAGAATAATTGGGTTTGCAGAGTTCATACGTCTCACCATCAGGGAACTGGAAAGTCTCATAGGTATATTCCACTTTCAGTTTTCCCTCGGGCTTCACACCATAAATAGCCTGATCATGAAGCACACGTCCATAATCCTGAAAGAAAGCTCCATTCTTACGACTAATATAAACCAACATAGACGAAAAGCCGGAGCTACCGGAACCACCTTCGCTCCACAAAGTAGGTTGCGTACGTCCGGCATTTCGGTGACAGCTACCACAAGAATAACCGGCATAAACCGGTCCCAGTCCTCCACCTATTCCATTACTACTGGTGCGGATATCATCATACAATTTGTCACCACGGGTGAAACGTTTATCGTATGCCCCTGTTATCCAGTCAGCCGACCTGTCATAAGCATAAGAGGAAGTCAGGAAGTTGGTAGCAGTACCGGCAGAGAGGGCAAAGCCGGCAGGTACTTCTATATTATCCACATCAATTCCATCATCCTCGCAGGCAAACAATGCCAGAAGCGAAAAACAGATTGGAAATGAGTATTTTAATAAGCCATTCATTCGTTATTGAATTATTATTGCAAAATACGTAACTAACATTTATCTTTTTAACGCAGATGTTGCGGAAACAACAGAATATTCATTATCCCACTGTTTCCGCAAAATCTGATTTCTAACAAGTAAAAATCTTACTGAATGGTACGGGCTTCGCCATCTTTGAAGATCAAATATTCCAAAGTGTGGTAACCACGCAAAGCTTGTGCACCGGCAATTTTATCATCTTCTTCATCATAGTCACCATCCCAGTTCAAGTCTGAATAGTTACCGGAAGTCAGGATCTGTACGATACCATCCTGATCGAGTGGCCAGCTATCCATATTGGGGTCAAGACCTTTGTCGGCAACCGGACCAAAAAGGAATGCCTCACTGGTTTCCCACGGTGTACGAGCAGCAAGCCATGCTGTGGCGCAAGCCTTGAAGTTAGCATTGCTGGGAGAAGTACGGAATGTCTCAACAGCATCGAAAAGAGCCTGATTTCCCGCTTTCAAATCAGAGTAAGTAGGTAATACAACTACATCCACATAATTTTTTACGACTTCAGCCAACACTGTTTTATCAATACCTTCGATACAACTCTTCAAACTACCCTTGAGTACTCCCTCTAAAGTGGCACAAGCTTCCATAGCACTTACTGCTTCCGGACTATTGATATTGTTGCGGAAAGGACTCGGGATAGCCCAAATTGCTGCTGCTGCGTCATCAATCGCTTTTTTTACTTCAGTATCAAGATTAGCATTTACCGCGGCTACTGCTTTTGAGAGAGATAACTCGCTAATAGCCCCTGTACGTGTTCCGTAATAAGCATTGCGAATAGAATAGATATTGTTACGATAGTCTTCACGAGAATGCCAGCTATACCATGACTCTACAGCATACAAAGCCTTTTCTTCATTATTATGTATGAAAAGATCGTAAGGGTCACCAATTTTGGCAGTACCTACTTCATTGGCAATGTCTACACAGCCGTCAATCAACTGCTCAACACTCATCAAAGCATCTTGATTCTTAAAGAAATCTGCATAACTTCCACCTTCGTTGTATTTAACCGCCCAGTCATCATAAAGAGCAGTAGCATCATTCACCAACAATTGTGCAACTACTCGCATGTAATTTCCCCAACTACTTGCATTCTCCGCCGTATAGTCAAGATTTTTAGCGTCTATAGTCGTAGTGTCATCATCACTACAAGCCGTAATGGAACACATCATGCCCAATGAAAGAGCCGACAAATAAAAAAACTTTTTCATATTACTTAAACATTAAATTAATTATAAATACCTATTTGAACTATCTCTTGGTAAACCAACCGACATAAGCTATACCGATAGCAAATTCATTTTCATTGTTATATTTAGTCGATCCAAATACCTTGTTCGTACCAATATGACGGGTAGTATAATCGGCCTTTACAACCAGATTCGGCAATGCAAACCAGTTAACTCCTGCCGTCCATTTGCTTACCTGACAGCGCTTCTCCATTGTAGCAGAACCTTCTGCCTCTTCCTGCGGGTTGTAGTATTCATAACGGGCATAAGGATAAATAACCGGACATTTCTTCTGCGAGAAGAAAGCACTCAGGTTAAGACCAGCCTCCAAGCCATAGCACAGGGCATTCTTAGCTACATTACGCATAGCACCGTGATAATAATTGGAGTTATTGGAAAGAGTAACCTTGCTGATCTTGGAAGAATTCTCTAAATCACCATAAATGATATTACCACGAGCGGTAACATATTTATTTTTATACTGTGCATCGGCAGAGTAAATTTTCACTGATGAGCGGCCTACACTGCTATACTTATAATTCTTATCAGCATTGGCCGTCACGTCATTACAATAGTAAAAAGCAACACCTGCACGCAACCCCGATACCCCTTTATAGTCCAGACGTGCTACATAAGCAGGTGAAGTAAAGTTATCTTGTTCAAAGAGTCCCTGCTTACCACCAGCAACCCAGTTATCGCGACCAAAACCATCAGCATTCAAGCCGGCAACAATCATTGCCTGATAATCAAAACGCGCATATCCTTTACCAAAAGAACCGAAGAATTCCAATCCTGTCTCATGCCAGGTAGAAGGAATAATTGTGGTTTCACCCTCAGGACGAGATGTTCCAAAGAAGTTGATAGGCTCATGGTGTGCATTGGTCAATCCCATAGGTACAATCAAATGACCGGCACGAATATTGAAAGCCGAATGTATCAGACGGGTAATGTGAAACTGCTCAAGAGCGACTTCTCCACCCTTTTCCATTTCTGTCTCATACTCACCGTTTTCTGAATTCTCAAGTTCAGTTTCAAGACCTACACCTCCTGCTTCAAACTCTATCTCAGCACCCAGTATCCACTTGGAATTAAACTTGTAGTCAAAAGCCAACACAAAACGAGGAATCGCAATGGTATTGCGGTGATCACTGTTATCGACCCCACCATAGAAACGATTCGTTCCGTAATTCATAAACTTTGCTACCATCTCTCCGTATCCACCGAAACGGAACTTTTCGTAGTCGTCATCTTTTGTTACCTGTTTTATTCTCTCTTTCTTTGCCGCAGTTTCAGATACCTCTTCTGTTGAGGTTACTTTTTCGGGTTCATTAGCCCGTAAAGTATTGTTAAAAAGCAAGAAACCTAAGGCGAATAAGCAAGTTAATTTTTTCATCTTTTATCTTAAATTTTGTTGGCGCAAAGGTAGAGGGAGTTAAAAAGGCGGGCAATACCCAAATATGAGTATTGTGTTATTAAAAATAATAATAAGTAGGTACTTAAACGAACACTATTTCTTTTTGTTCTTTTTTACAAAGCAGTAATTCACTAAAAAGATAGCCGCAAAGATCACAGCAATCCAGATAAAACTAATAAATATCAAATAGCGGTTATAAATGTACTCTCCCTCTTCAGGAACATGATTAAGCATACATAGCAAACAGTTACACTGAGGATTATCAGCATCATGCGAAAAGTAAGAGTACAGTAAAAAAGATAAGCTACCTGCAAAAATAATAATAATAGCTATTATTCCCCATCTCTTACAACCTAAAGGTCTGTCAATTGTCTTTTTATGATTCGTTAGTTTCACCATATAGTAGTTTATAGTTAGATTATACGCGCAAAGTTGCATGCTTTCAGCGACCTTGGCAATACCCAATAATTGTGATTTTTATAAAAATCTAACAAAAAACCATCATTAATGGGTATTTCAGAAAACGCGGATTCTCCCCTACTTTGCAGTCGAGAAATAAAACTTATGCAATACTCTAAAGATGACATACAAAAAGAAATTTTGAAAGCTGCCGAAAAGGTATTCCTCGAAAACGGCTTTCCGAAGGCTTCCATGCGTGAAATTGCGCAAGAAGCACAGGTAGGGTTGAGCAATATCTATAACTACTTCAAAAGTAAGGATGATATTTTCTGTACGGTGGTACGGCCTGTAATCAGTGCATTCGAAAGAATGCTGCACGAACATCACGGTCGTTATGGAGCAGATATCATGGAAATGTATTCCACCGAGAGTCTGTGCAAAAACCTTAGACGCTATATTGAATTATTGGTTCTTCGTATATTTATGGAAAGAAACTAAACAATATATCTATAAACTACATAGTAGGAGGAAACAGAAAATCAAATTCAAATGATAACTCTTGAACAATTGGTTGCTCCAGATTCTTGGGCAAGGATTATCGATTTATTTGTGGATATCTTGCCTATAGATAAACTTGGGGTTAAACATGTCAAACTTCAATCAGAAGGGAGACCACCGTATAATCCTGTAACATTACTAAAATTGTATTTATTATGGTTATAAGCACTCAATAAGGTCATCAAGAAAGTTGGAACACTCCTGTAAAATAAATGAAGAAGAAAAAGAACTTCTTGAATCTAAGATTAAATTGCAGGATTGCGAACAACACCGTTATTGGGAGTGGGAGGATATGCAAGCTGAATTATTTAAGATATAAATGAAGGAATCTAAGACTCCAATAAAGCCAAGAAGCAGGAAGTCTTTTTATAAATGAAATTAAAAATATTGTAATAACTGTGGTGGTTGCAACATCTGTGGTTCAAGGAAGTCTGACTTTAAGTTTCTTGTGCCTTATCCGTATAGAGCAGGAGCAACCATCTTCCAACATCTGTTCTTTTTACAAAAGAAATATAGATGAAAGGTGGATTTTATATTCTCCGCAAAGGCTCATCCTGCCAATCCAGGGGAATGTTCATTGACTTGCTGTCAATATTTCGGATATTAACCCAGTAACTTTTGGAAATGCTGTTTCATATCGTTGTCCAGCGATATAATGTTGATAAACCACTAAATGATGCAGATTTCATAAAATGTCCTGTGTAGTGATATCATATCGTTTATCCAAGGGAATTGCATCCTCCGGACTACCATCGGATTGATGGCGTACTGCTTGTTTTATACCCTTGTATGATGACAGCAGGAATTTCTTATAAGGATTATGACTGTCAGCCACGAAGTGAAAACGGGAACGGATAGATCATAGCACACCGTAATCTTTTTTCAATGGATTGGATTTTATATTTTCATGGATGCTAGTTACGATGCCCATTGACAACATGTCCACAAGCATCCATGCAAGAGGATAAGTATTGCTGTATTTGTTCTTGAAATGCAGAATGAAATCCTCTTCTGGAGTTATTGACCTCCTTCTCTATTAGTTCCATTGTACAACTAAACTTGTTGGGGTTGGAGAATAGGGATCTGTCGGTCATTCAGAAGATATTGCCGGTCTCTTTCGCCACGACACTATGCAGGAAAACCTCGATCTTTTTAATTGAAGATGAAAAACGGAGTTAAAACATGCAAATCTTACCGGAGATATTTGCTAATTGTCAGCGTCTTTGGTATTTTTGTCCTGAAAAAAAGCTTCTTTGAGTTGATGCAGAATAAAACAGAATATTGTAATTCGCTCGTTTCTAAAGTGTTACCTATTATCTACAAAGTGAGTGATAACTATTTTATTTTCAGTTAGATAGAGAATTGGTTGTGTTTAGCGGTATAAGTACTGAGTCGGTCTCTGATTCCCAATATGTTTGCCACTTGTGTCAACCGATAGTTCTGAAGGCGTAACATTCGGGCATATTGTCCATATTCATCTTTACCGGGATTCTGTATAATAGGGAAAAGATAAGGTGAGTCCGGAATTGCATACATATATTTCTGTATAATTTCCATGGCTTCCTTACCCACCACCACAGTCAGTTTACGACTGGTCTTGCGCCGGTGATACGTGATCACATTTCCCTGCAAATCACACCTGCGCAAGAAAGCAAGATCCACAAACGGCATCCCTCGAAGCAGGAACAAAAGCACAAACAGATCACGGCTGAAAGCCAATTTTCCAGGCAACGGTTTTCGGTCTGTCATCAGTCTGCATATAACTTCCGGCGAAACAGCTCTTTTCACCGGGCAATCAATACCGGTATGTACTTTATTGAAAAGACGTGGCACGTAAGTTGCCACGCCCCGTTCCAAAGCCTGATTATATACAGATCTCAACATACGCATGTAAGTAGAAATGGTATTCCACTTAAGCTGGTCAGCCAATAGTTTCTGCTCAAACAAAGCCAGCCATTCCGGAGTCAGTTGGCTAAAGGTGATTTCACGTCCATTCATAAAATTTTTCAGTCGATTCAAAGTACTCTGATATACATGGGCAGTACCATTGCGTTGTTCTTTTTTCAGTTCGACTATTCGCTTCTCCATAAATCGAGTCAAAAGTTCTTTTTTCATTTTAAGTCTGTTTAGATTACAAATTAAATTATCGCATGCTTTTGCTTATCATTTCATATATCGGACTGATATTTCAACAAATCGCAAAAAGCGTAGTGCCATAACAAACCAACTGCATGATTATCTCTTTTTTTTAGATAACTTTGCAGCCTTCGAAAAACTTTTAACCACAATTGGAATAGACCGAACCGGCTCTTCTCAAGACACCGCTTCAATCATTTCTCAGTATCCACAGTCTCAGGCTTCACAACCTGACTTGTCACAAGTGTATCTTTCTCAGTAGTATTACAAGTACCATTAAACCTGGCTTTCGATTCTATTTCAAGTTTACATGTATAAACATCACCATTCATTGTACATCCCGATTTCATTATCAAATCTTCTGCCACCTGAATATCTCCCTGTAACATCCCGTGTAACACAGCACCGGTGCACGTCACATTTCCTTTGATCCTTCCTTGAGGACCAATCACCACTTTCCCTCTACAGGAAACATTTCCCTCTATTATTCCATCTAAACGTAAATCCCCTTCTACCGTGATTGTTCCTTTCACCATTGTTCCCAATGCTATTGTAGTCAGTTTATCAACACCGACTTTCACAGTCTTTACAGAATAATCTTCATTCTTCTTTTTTCCAAACATATTAAAATCTGAATTATGTAAATAAAAAAAGGACGAACATTCTTCTGATACCAAATATTAAGTAGATTACAAATATAAGTTAATTATAAGACAGGCAGAAAAAAAGACGGGAAAATGATCGTATATAATCATAAAAAAGGGGAAAAACCGTTTATCGGTTTCTCCCCTCTCTCCTATTATTTAATTGTTGCAAACAGAATTATTTATATTCCTGCCAGCTCTTTATCTGAATATCTTCCAGTTTCAGATCGCAGAATGCCTCGATAAACGCACTTGCCAGACGAGCATTAGTGATCAACGGAATATTGTGATCTATCGCACCGCGACGGATACGGTAACCATTTGTTAATTCACGCTTCGAATGATTCTTCGGAATATTTACGATCAAATCAAATTTATGATCGGCAATCATCTTCATCACATTATTTTCAGCTCCCGGTTTCTCATCCGGCCAGTAAACCGGAGTAGTATCTACCCCATGTGCATTCAGGAAAGCAGCAGTACCGGCTGTTGCATAAATCTTATACCCTTGGTTGAACAACATGCGGCTTGCCTCCAACAAATCGACTTTCGACTTCATTGCACCTGAAGAGAACATAACTCCCTTTCCTGGAATCTTAAAGCCGGTAGCGATCATCGCATTCAGCAATGCTTCCGAAAAATCATCACCGATACAACCCACTTCACCGGTAGACGACATATCTACGCCCAGAACCGGATCGGCCTTATGCAGACGCGAGAAGGAGAACTGAGACGCTTTTACTCCGATCCAATCAATGTCAAATGCGGACTTATCAGGACGACTGTATGGGGCATCAAGCATAATGCGGGTAGCTGTTTCGATAAAGTTGCGTTTCAACACCTTCGAAACAAACGGGAAACTGCGTGAAGCACGCAAGTTACATTCAATCACTTTGACTTCGTTATTACGAGCCAGGAACTGAATATTGAACGGACCCGAAATATTGAGCTCTTTTGCAATCTGACGACTGATTTTCTTAATACGGCGTGCTGTTGCAAAATAGATTTTCTGTGCAGGGAATACCAAAGTAGCATCACCGGAGTGTACACCGGCAAATTCAATATGTTCAGAGATGGCATATTCTACTACTTCTCCGTTCTGAGCTACTGCATCAAACTCGATTTCCTTGGTATTCTCAAGGAATTGAGAAACAACCACCGGATACTCTTTGGATACCTCAGCAGCCATCTTCAAGAAGTTCTCCAATTCTTCGTCGTCATAGCAAACGTTCATTGCAGCACCCGACAACACATAAGACGGGCGAACCAGTACCGGATAACCTACTTTCTCCACAAATCCCTTCACATCTTCCAGACTGGTCAGCTCCTGCCATGCCGGTTGGTCTATCCCCAGTTGATCGAGCATTGCAGAGAACTTATTACGATTCTCGGCGCGGTCGATAGAAATAGGAGAAGTACCCAATACCGGAACAGACTGACGATAGAGTTTCATAGCCAGGTTATTCGGAATTTGTCCACCTACAGATACAATCACACCGCGAGGTTGCTCCAGGTCAATGACATCGAGTACACGTTCGAACGAAAGTTCATCAAAGTACAGACGGTCACACATATCATAGTCAGTAGACACCGTTTCGGGGTTATAATTAATCATAATCGATTTATATCCCAGCTTACGGGCAGTCTGCACAGCATTTACCGAACACCAGTCGAACTCAACCGAACTACCTATGCGATAAGCGCCTGAACCCAGAACAACTACTGATTTTTCATTCTTATAATAGTTCACATCATAGCCCTGAACCGCATAAGTCATATACAGATAGTTTGTCAATTCAGGATGTTCGGAAGCGATTGTATTAATGCGTTTCACTGCCGGAAGAATACCCAGTTCTTTACGGCGTGCACGTACCATCAGATTCTCTTTCTCCATATTTCCCACCGGATTCAGCACAAATCGTGCAATCTGGAAGTCGGAGAAGCCCAGAACTTTAGCCTCACGCAACACATCGGCCGGGATATCCTCTACTTTATCATAGGCAGACAGCTTAGCCTTATAGTCAACAATATTTTTAAGTTTACCCAAGAACCACGGATCGATCTTTGTCAGTTCGTGAATACGCTCTATGGTATAACCTTCCTCCATAGCCTGAGCCAATGCGAAGATACGCAGATCTGTCGGGTGAGAAAGTTCCTTATCCAGATCCTCAAAGTGTACGTCATCGTTACCGACAAACCCATGCATGCCTTGTCCGATCATACGAAGCCCTTTCTGGATAATCTCTTCAAACGAACGTCCGATTGACATAATCTCACCTACCGACTTCATGCTCGATCCGATCTCACGGGATACACCGGCAAACTTGGTCAGGTCCCAACGAGGAATCTTGCAAATATAATAATCAAGCTGTGGAGCCACATAAGCGGAATTCGGAGTTCCCATCTCACCGATCTGGTCGAGTGTGTAACCCAATGCCACTTTTGCAGCCACAAATGCCAACGGATAACCGGTAGCCTTCGAAGCCAATGCCGACGAACGGCTCAAACGTGCATTCACCTCGATCACACGATAATCATCCGTATCCGAATTGAACGCATACTGAATGTTACACTCACCGACAATACCCAAGTGACGGATACATTTGGTTGACAGTTCCTGCAACATTTTCAACTCTTTGTCGTCCAATGAACAAGTCGGAGCTACTACGATCGATTCACCGGTATGAATGCCCAGCGGATCAAAATTCTCCATGCTTGCCACTGTAAAGCAGTGATCGTTCGCATCGCGGATCACCTCAAACTCAATCTCTTTCCAGCCCTTCAGCGACTCTTCTACCAAAATCTGTTTAGAGAAAGCAAACGAACTTTCGGCCAGTTTCAGGAACTCTTCTTCATTGGCACAAATACCGCTGCCGAGTCCTCCCAATGCATAAGCCGAACGAACCATCACCGGATAGCCAATGCGTCGCGCAGCAGCGATAGCATCTTCCATGCTCTCCACCGCCTGGCTGATCGGAGTTTTCATCTCGATTTCATCGAGTTTCTTCACAAACAAGTCACGGTCTTCCGTATACATAATAGCCTCAACCGAAGTACCTAATACTTTCACGCCATATTTATCCAGAATCCCCTTTGTATAAAGTTCCGCACCACAATTCAGGGCAGTCTGTCCGCCGAATGCGAGCAGAATACCGTCGGGGCGTTCTTTCTTAATAATCTCTTCTACGAAATAAGTAGTCACGGGCAGGAAATACACCTTATCAGCAATTCCCTCGGAAGTCTGAATGGTTGCGATATTCGGGTTAACCAATACCGAATTGATACCTTCTTCTTTCAAGGCCTTCAATGCCTGTGAACCGGAATAATCAAACTCTCCGGCTTGTCCGATTTTGAGTGCGCCTGAACCCAAAACAAGAACTTTTTTCATTTCCTTTTCCATTTCTTTTATTGTCATTATAAGTTGTTATTTCTAAGTGTCCGCATAAAAAAAATGCGTTGCCCTCAATAAAGGACTAACGCATTACCAAAGAACTAAATATCGTTTTTGGAGAAAAGAGAAGAAGTAGACCGATTCCGGGTGAAATACACTCGAATGGAGATAATACTTACTTCTGATTTCCTGTTGATTCATTGTTGTTTCAAAGTTTGTGCAAAGTAACGACTTATTTCTATAATTACAAAGGAATCTGGTAAGAATATTCGTTTTATTTGTTACTTCTGCCGATTCTGACTATCTTTGCCCTTCGATTAAAAACAAAAGTAATGGGAAAAGAAAAAATCATATTAACAGGCGACCGTCCTACCGGAAAGCTCCACATCGGACACTACGTAGGCTCGCTGAAACGGAGAGTCGAACTGCAAAACTCCGGCTCGTTTGACAAAACTTTCATCTTCATTGCCGATGCACAGGCACTGACCGATAATATCGACAACCCCGAAAAAGTACCACCGTGAACGGGTATTTCGTCTGAATGTCCAGCCCGTCATTACAGGCTGCGACCAGCACGAGGGCGGCCACGATGTAGCAGCCCGTGAGTATTTTATAAATCATTGTCCTCATATATACATTATTATAATATAGCAGTTATCGAATCATAAAACGTATTCCCACGCCGACCTGCGTGTGGAACTTCCCGCAGTCGCCGCCGAACAGCACCCGTTGGCGACCGTTTACCAGCAAGACAATCTTGTCCGTCACGTAGGCGGACAGCTCCAGCGTCAGCGCACCCCCGTAGATGAAATTGTCCTCATCCGTGAGCCGGGAGCCGTCCGGCAGCAGGCTCTCGCCCCAGTTCACCGTCTCGTACCCGGCAAGGGCGGACAGCCCCAGTGCGGCGAAGAACGTCTTCTTCCGGTCTGACAGGAAGTTCAGGTAATAGCCGCCCTCGCCCGTGAACTGGCTCGCCGGATAGAGGCAGTCCCGGTAGCCGTACCGCTTCTCCAAGTATTCCGCACCGACCACCCAATGGTGGGCGTTCTTCGTGT
>OGZZ01001344.1_pt1 | contig 18008 bp, 15 predicted proteins | sample 1577021 | NCBI WGS metagenome assembly OGZZ01 (sample SAMEA3541526, study PRJEB24748) | human gut metagenome | biome: human gut; feature: human-associated habitat; material: faeces | place: China | collected 2012
GTGTGAAGTGGGGGAAAAGGTGGAGATAATATCAAAACCTTACCTATCACTATAATCGGAACGGCTCTTTTACTGCGCCCTTATTGGGTACATTTGGTACGAAGCCCCGGAGGAAGAAAAGAACTTCACGACGCTGCTTGAAATGATAAATGCCAGTGAAGCCCGCGAGGACGACCCGGAATTTCAGTCCCCCGTTGACCTCATGTTTGAACGGTTGGAGGAAAAAGACCCGGAACACTTTGCTGTCCGGCAGTATAAGAAATTCCTGTTATCTGCGGGAAAGACAAGAAGCTCTATCCTCATTTCCTGCGGTGCGCGGCTTGCACCCTTTGACATTAAAGAGCTGCGCGACCTTATGGAAACCGACGAAATGGGGCTTGACACCATAGGCGACCGCAAGACCGCCCTGTTTGTTATCATCAGCGACACCGACGATACTTTTAACTTTGTGGTATCAATCCTTTACACGCAGCTTTTCAATCTCCTTTGCGACAAGGCAGATGATGAATACGGCGGCAGGCTGCCCGTCCATGTGCGCTGTCTGTTAGACGAATTTGCAAATATCGGGCAGATACCGAAGTTTGAAAAGCTCATAGCCACTATCCGAAGCCGGGAAATCTCCGCGTCGATTATCTTACAGTCGCAAAGCCAGTTAAAGGCAATCTATAAGGACAACGCCGATACCATAGTCGGCAACTGCGACACCACCCTTTTCTTGGGCGGCAAGGAGAAAACCACCCTCAAAGAAATGTCGGAAATCTTGGGGAAAGAAACCATTGATAGCTTCAACACTTCCGAGAACCGGGGGCGGGAGGTATCGCATGGGCTGAACTATCAAAAATTAGGTAAGCAGCTTATGACCGAAGATGAAATTGCGGTCATGGACGGCGGGAAATGTATCTTACAGCTACGCGGGGTACGCCCGTTCTTCTCTGATAAGTACGACATTACAAAGCACCCCAACTACAAATACCTGTCCGATTATGACAAGAAAAATACCTTTGATATGGAAAAGCATTTAAGACGCAGACCCACCCTTGTAAAGCCGGACGAACCCTTTGACTATTACGAAATCAGCGAAGCAGATTTGCAGGAGGACACCGACCATGAATAGACGTATGCGGAAGAAAAAAGATAAGAAAATCACAGAAGCCATAAACGGGCTTATCTCCATTGCCGACTGGCAGGGACGACAGCGGCAGGCTACTATCCAAAAGTTTGTGAAACGGTGTGAAGCCCTGTATGAGCAGCAACGAAAGGAGGAATTGACGCAGTAACAAAGAAACAGACAACTTACATGATACGCGCCCCTACTGGGAAATCCATAACGCCCACCCCAAAAACTGAATACCGCCGCGCAGCAGACACATAGGCAGCGCGGGGAACCCGCCACAATCCGGCGGGCTTATGACCGCGGCAGTTTGAAACTGACCGCCGTTTTTTATGCCCTTTTAAGGGGCAAGCCGCATTTGCGGCAGAAAGGAGCTTTATGGAATTTTTTAACTCTGCTATCGACGTATTACAGACCCTTGTTATCGCACTGGGCGCAGGCTTAGGCATTTGGGGCGTTATCAATCTCTTAGAGGGATATGGAAACGACAATCCGGGTGCAAAAAGTCAAGGCATTAAGCAGCTCATGGCGGGCGGCGGCGTTGCCCTTATCGGCACTATCCTTGTACCGCTTCTTTCCGGTCTGTTCGGATAAGTTTACGGAGGGTAGCCTATGGAGAGCATACTTGACGCGATTAACGAATGGATAAAGGAAATCCTTATCGGCGCGATAAACGGTAATCTGTCAACTATGTTCGGGGACGTAAACGAAAAAGTAGGCACCATTGCAGCGGAGGTAGGCAAGACCCCGCAGGGGTGGAACGCAAACATTTTCAATATGATACAAAACCTGTCGGAAAATGTGATTGTACCCATTGCGGGGCTTGTCATTACCTATGTCCTCTGTTATGAGCTTATCAGCATGGTAACGGAAAAAAACAATATGCACGACATAGAAACATTCATGTTCTTTAAGTGGATATTCAAAGCCTTTGTTGCCGTTTTCTTGGTAACGCATACCTTTGATATAACAATGGCAGTCTTTGATATGGCGCAGCATATTGTGTCCGGCGCGGCGGGGGTAATCGGCGGCGATACGAATATCGACGTAACCGAAGCCCTTGCCGCCATGCAGGAGGGACTAAAAGATATGGAAATCCCCGAACTACTGTTACTTGTCATGGAAACGAGCCTTGTAAGCCTTTGTATGAAAATCATGTCCGTACTGATAACCGTTATCCTCTACGGCAGAATGATTGAGATATACGCCTACTGTTCCGTTTCCCCTATCCCCTTTGCCACCATGACAAACCGGGAATGGGGACAGATTGGGAACAACTACCTAAAGGGGATGTTTGCACTGGGCTTTCAAGGCTTCCTCATTATGATATGCGTCGGCATTTACGCGGTTTTGGTAGGCGAAATGGTGATAGCGGACAATCTGCACAGCGCGATTTTTTCCCTGGCAGCCTATACCGTTATCCTCTGTTTCTCCCTGTTCAAATCCGGCGCACTGGCAAAATCCATATTCAACGCCCACTAAGGGCAGAAAGGAGGTTTTTTCTTGGCGTATGTACCTGTACCCAAAGACTTATCCAAAGTCAAAACAAAAGTCGCTTTCAATCTGACAAAGCGGCAAATCCTTTGTTTTTCAGTGGCACTTCTTATGGGACTGCCACTTTTCTTTTTGCTCAAAGACAGCGCAGGGACGAGTCTTGCGGCAATGGCAATGATTGTCGTCATGCTTCCCTGCTTCTTGGTTGCCATGTATGAAAAACATGGGCAGCCCCTTGAAGTGGTAATTAAAAACATCATTCAGACAAAATTGACCCGCCCCAAAGTGCGACCGTATCAGACGGAAAACTTATATGCACTCTTGGAGAAACAGCGGGCATTAGAAAAGGAGGTATCAGCGATTGTCAAAAGGACAGACAAAAAAGACGCGGGAAGCCGCAGGAAACAGGCGTAAGCTGACCCGCGCGGAAAAGAAACAGATAGCGGCGGTTATCCGGCAGGCAAAGGGGGACGGCAAAGCCCACACCGCACAGCAGACCATTCCCTACCTTGCCATGTACCCGGACGGTATCTGCAAAGTGGCACAGCGGAAATATTCAAAGAGCATTGCTTTTGAGGACATTAACTATCAGCTTGCACAGGCAGACGATAAGACCGCCATTTTTGAAAACTGGTGCGATTTTCTCAACTACTTTGACGCAAGCGTGAACGTGCAGCTTTCTTTCATCAATCAAGGCTCACAGCAGGAACAGGCAGCGCGGGCAATCCATATCCCGCCGCAAAATGACGATTTTAATTCTATCCGCACCGAGTATTCCGATATGCTGAAAGCGCAGCTTGCCAAAGGGAACAACGGGCTTGTCAAGCACAAGTACATCACATTTTCCATTGAAGCGGACAATCCGGCGGCGGCAAAGGCGCGGCTTTCCCGTATTGAAACCGATGTACTCAATAACTTCAAGGTGCTTGGCGTATCGGCGCACCCCTTATCCGGCTATGAACGTCTGAAAGTGCTGCATGGGGTATTCCACCCGGCAGGCGAGCCGTTCTCATTCTCTTATGACTGGCTGACCCCGACGGGGCTTACCACAAAGGACTTTATCGCCCCGTCCTCTTTCAAGTTCGGGGAGGGACGCTACTTTGCTATGGGGAAAAAGACGGGGGCGGTATCGTTCCTTGAAATCCTTGCCCCGGAGTTAAACGACCGTATCTTAGCGGATATGTTGGACTTGGAAACAGGGGTTATTGTCAATCTCCATATTAAAAGTATCGACCAGTCGGAAGCAATCAAGACCATTAAGCGCAAAATCACTGACCTTGACAAGATGAAGATTGAGGAACAGAAAAAAGCGGTTAGAAGCGGTTACGATATTGACATACTCCCGTCCGACCTTGCCACCTTTGGGAATGAAGCAAAGAATTTGTTGCAGGATTTACAGAGCCGCAACGAGCGAATGTTTCTGCTCACGTTCCTTGTGGTAAACATGGCAGACACGAAGCGGAAACTGGAAAATGACATTTTCGCGGCGGCGGGCATTGCACAGAAATACAACTGCGCCTTGACCCGTCTTGACTATCAGCAGGAAGCAGGGCTGATGTCCTCTGTCCCTTTGGGGGAGAACCTTATCCCGATACAACGGGGGCTTACCACATCAAGCACCGCTATTTTTATCCCGTTCATCACGCAGGAGCTATTTCAGACCGGGGCTGCCCTGTATTACGGCTTAAATGCCCTGTCAAACAACATGATACTCTGCGACCGCAAGCAGCTTAAAAACCCCAACGGCTTAATCTTGGGAACACCGGGCAGTGGAAAATCCTTTGCGGCAAAGCGGGAAATCACAAACGCCTTTCTCATTACCGACGACGATATTTTTATCTGCGACCCGGAAGCCGAGTATTTTGCCCTTGTAAAGCGGCTTGGCGGGCAAGTGATACGCTTATCCCCGACTGGGAAAGGCATGGACGGTACGCCCCAGTATGTGAACCCTATGGATATGAACCTTAATTATTCTGAGGACGACAGCCCCCTTGCACTGAAAAGTGATTTTATCCTGTCCCTCTGCGAGCTTGTCATTGGCGGCAAGGAGGGGTTGCAACCCGTCGATAAGACGGTTATTGACCGCGCCGTAAGGAATGTGTACCGGGACTACCTTGCTGACCCTGTACCGGAGAAAATGCCTATCTTGGGCGACCTTTACAACGAACTGCTAAAACAGCCGGAGCCGGAAGCTGCCCGTATTGCGGCGGCGTTGGAGCTGTATGTTTCCGGCAGCCTTAACGTATTCAACCACAGAACCAACGTGGAACTTTCTAACCGCCTTGTCTGCTTTGACATTAAACAGCTTGGAAAGCAGCTCAAAAAGTTAGGTATGCTTATTGTGCAAGACCAGATATGGAACCGCGTTACCATTAACCGGGCAGAAAAGAAATCTACCCGCTACTATATGGACGAATTTCATCTGCTCTTAAAAGAGGAACAGACCGCCGCTTACAGTGTGGAGATTTGGAAGCGTTTCCGTAAATGGGGCGGCATACCCACAGCCATTACGCAGAACATCAAAGACCTTTTGGCAAGCCGCGAGGTGGAAAATATCTTTGAAAACTCTGATTTTGTCCTCATGCTCAATCAGGCACAGGGCGACCGGGCTATCCTTGCAAAGCAGTTAAATATCAGCCCGCAACAGATGAAGTATGTAACCCACACCGAAGCAGGCGAGGGACTTATCTTTTATGGAAATGTGGTGCTTCCCTTTGTAGACCATTTCCCAAAAGATACCGAGCTTTACCGCATTATGACGACGAAGCCGGAGGAAGTGAGCAGCCTATGAAACAGTTAAAACCACGCGATAAAATCACACAGAAAATGACCCGCGACGGTGCGGTGGAAGTCAACGAAACACAGCAGACCGCCGAGCGTATCAGCAGCCGGGAAGCAGACAGCGACTTTTCACAGCCGGACACCGCTACCGCAGAGCGTGTCATGGAACACCTTGACGCAGCCCATACCCGAAAGGCAAGCAAAAAGGCAGTCAAGAAAGCGCAGGAAGCTACCATTTTGCGTACTTCCACTTCCCGCTTACAGTTTACTGACGAGGAACGGGCAACGCCGGAATTGCAACCCTATATCAAAAAATCAGAAAAAGCAGCCGACAAACTGGACGAAGCAAAGGCAGCTCTCCCGAAGCAGAAAAAACTGGTAAAAGAGCGCACCTTTGAGGAAGCCACCGGAAAGGCAAAGACCCACCTGCACTTTGAGGAGCAGGAAAAGCCCATACCCGGCGGCAAAGCCCGCAATAACCCGTTATCCCGCCCCGCGCAGGAAGCGGGTATTTTTGTTCACAACAAAATCCACAGCGTCGAGAAAGACAATTCCGGTGTGGAGGGCGCGCACAAATCGGAGGAACTTGCCGAGCGCGGTGCAAGGTACGGGACAAGAAAATTAAAACAGGGCTACCGCAGCCATAAGCTGAAACCCTACCGGGAAGCGGCAAAGGCAGAACGGGCAGCGTTTAAGGCAAACGTCAATTTCCAGTATCACAAAGCCTTGCAGGAAAACCCGCAGCTTACAAGCAATCCCTTTTCCCGGTTCATGCAGAAACAAAAAATCAAACGCCAGTATGCAAAGACCGTAAAGAAAGGCGGTACAGCCACCGCCAAAGCAGCCGCCGGAGCGTCCCAAACAGCAGCAAAAAAAGCGGCTGCCTTTGCAGGGCGACACCCGGCGGGCGTGATAATCGCTATCGCCGCACTGCTTCTGTTCATCATGGTATCGGTAGGGCTTTCCTCCTGCGGTGCAATGTTTTCCGGCAGCATGAACAGCGTGTTAGGGACTTCCTACACGTCTGAGGACAGCGACCTTGTGGCAACGGAACAGAGCTATGCTGCAATGGAAAATGAGCTGCAACAGGAAATTGACAATATCGAAAGCACCCACCCCGGCTATGATGAATACCGTTATGACCTTGACACTATCGGGCATAACCCACATGAGCTTGCGTCTTATCTGACTGCCCTTTTACAGAGCTACACCCCGCAGAACGCACAGGCAGAGCTAAAGCGGCTGTTCGGATTACAGTACACCTTGACGCTGACGGAAGAAATTGAGATACGCACCACCACCGACGAGGAGGGCAACGAGGAAGAATACGAATACCGTATCTTGAACGTGAAGCTGACAAACAAGTCGATTGCTTCCCTTGCGGAAGAACTGCTGAACCCACAGCAGTTTGAAATGTTCAAAGTGTACTTACAGACACAGGGCAACAAACCGTTGATTTTTGGCGGCGGTTCCCCCGACGGAAGCCCGTCTGAGGATTTAAGCGGCGTAGAGTTTGTAAACGGCACACGTCCCGGAAACCCGGAGCTTATGGAGCTTGCAAAACAGCAAGTCGGAAATGTGGGCGGCTACCCCTATTGGTCTTGGTACGGCTTTAACAGCCGCGTGGAATGGTGCGCCTGCTTTGTGTCATGGTGCTACAATCAAGCCGGAAAAAGCGAACCCCGCTTTGCAGGCTGCGAATGGCAGGGTGTCCCTTGGTTTCAGTCAAGGGGACAATGGGGCGCGCGGGGCTATGAGAATATCGCACCGGGCGACGCTATCTTTTTCGACTGGGATTTAGACGGCGTTGCCGACCATGTGGGGCTTGTGCTTGGCAGGGACGGAAGCCGCGTCTATACCGTTGAGGGCAATTCCGGCGACGCCTGCAAGATTAAAAGCTATGACCTCAACTATCAATGTATCAAAGGCTATGGGCTGATGAACTGGTAACACAGCCCCAAAAAGAAAGGAGAAATGACGTATGGCAAACAATAAAATCGACCGTATCAATAAGGAAATCGCAAAGACCCGCGAGAAAATCACAGAGTATCAGAACAAGTTAAAAGGACTGGAAGCGCAGAAAACCGAAGCGGAAAACCTTGAAATCGTGCAGCTTGTACGCGCTATGCGTATGACCCCGCAGGAACTGAACGCTCTGCTGTCCGGCGGCGGTATTCCCGGCATGACAGCCGCACCCGCTACCGGAGCCGCAGACTATGAAGAACAGGAGGACAATGCAGATGAAGAATAAATTCACAAAGACCATGACTGCCCTTTGTGCCGCCCTTATCCTTATGGGCGGTTTTTCTGTCCCTGCCTATGCACAGGGCGCAGCCACAGAGCCGCCCGCAGAGGACGCGACCAACGACAGCAATGTAGTGGTGGAGGAACCGGAAACGCCGCCCCTTACCCCAAAGGGCAACGCAACACTGGTGGACGATTTCGGCGGCAACAAGCAGCTTATCACTGTTACCACCAAAGGAGGCAACTATTTCTATATCCTCATTGACCGGGCAGCCGAGGGGGAACAGACCGTACATTTCCTTAATCAAGTGGACGAAGCCGACCTTATGGCACTGACGGAAACCGGGGAAGCCGCGAAAAAACCGGAAGTCTGCAACTGTACGGAGAAATGCGAAGCCGGAAAGGTAAATACGTCCTGTCCGGTATGTGCAACCACTCTGACAGGCTGCACAGGAAAAGAACCTACCCCGACACCCACCGAGCAGCCGGAAGAACCCAAAGAAAAAGGCGGCAATCCCGGCGCAGTGCTTGCCTTAGTCCTCTTTGTGCTGCTTGGTGGCGGCGCAGCGTTCTACTACTTTAAGTTTATAAAACCGAAGCAGAACGTGAAAGGAAGCACCGACCTTGAAGATTTTGACTTTGAGGACTACGACGAGGACGAGCCGGAAGCAGATACCGGGGAAACTCCCGAAGATGAAGAAACGGAGGAAGAAGCCCTATGACCCTGTTTACCGACAATCCCTTTGAAAAGATGATGATACAGAAACCGGACTATGGCAAACGTGAAAAATCCCCGCCGGAGCTTTCTTCCCCACGTTGCGCGGGCTGCCCTTACAAGGGGCAGTCCCCTTGTGTGGGGTACTGTATGAGAAAACTGGAAACCAAACGACAGACCGAACGATAAAAGGAGGAAGTATCATTGATTTTAGTTATCGCAGAAAAGCCCAGTGTGGCGCAGACAATCGCCGCCGTACTTGGGGCAAAGGAGAAAAAAGACGGATTTCTTACAGGAAGCGGCTATATCGTTTCTTGGTGCGTAGGACATTTGGTAGGGCTTGCGGAAGCTGCCGCCTACGGGGAACAGTATAAAAAGTGGAGCTATGACAGCTTACCGATTTTGCCGCAGGAATGGAAGTACACCGTTGCGGCTGACAAGGAAAAGCAATTCAAGACCTTAAAGGAACTTATGCACCGGGCAGACGTTTCCGAAGTGGTAAACGCCTGCGACGCAGGACGCGAGGGCGAGCTGATTTTCCGCTTTGTCTATGAAATGGCGGGCTGCAAGAAACCTATGCGCCGCTTGTGGATTTCCTCAATGGAAGAAGCTGCTATCAGAGAGGGCTTTTCCCGTCTGAAGAACGGCGAAGCATACGACGCGCTCTTTGCTTCCGCACTATGCAGGGCAAAGGCAGACTGGCTAATCGGTATCAATGCCACCCGGCTTTTTTCTGTCCTTTACAACCACACCTTGAACGTAGGACGCGTACAGACCCCGACCTTAAAAATGCTTGTTGACCGGGACGCAGCGATTACCACTTTCAAGAAAGAAAAATACTATCATGTGCGCCTTGCCTTATCCGGCGCGGAAGCTGCAAGTGAAAAACTGTCTGACCGTTCCGAAGCTGACAGGCTGAAAGCTGCTTGCGAAGCGTCAAAAGCAGTCTGTACTTCCCTTGCAAAAGAGAAAAAGACCGCAGCCCCGCCGAAGCCCTTTGACCTTACTTCTTTACAGAGGGAAGCAAACCGCCTGTTCGGATATACGGCAAAACAGACCCTTGACCTTGCACAAGCCCTGTATGAAAAGAAGCTCTTGACCTATCCGAGAACGGACAGCGCATTTCTGAGCGACGACATGGGCGATACGGCGGCGTGCATTACCACGCTGCTTTGCGGGAAGTTTTCTTTTATGGAGGGCGTAGACTTTACGCCGGAGCTTGCAAGGGTGCTGAACAGCAAAAAGGTATCCGACCACCACGCTATTATCCCCACAATGGAGATTGCAAAGACTGATATTATCGCGCTGCCGGAAAGTGAAAAAAATATCCTTACCCTTGCCGGGGCGCGTCTACTTATGGCGACTGCTGTACCGCATACCTTTGAAGCGGTTACAGCAGTTTTTGAGTGTGCCGGACAGTCCTTTACCGCAAGGGGAAAAACGGTACTGTCCGACGGGTGGAAAGAGATTGACCGAAAATACAGGACAGCCTTAAAGAACAAGCCCGAAACGGACGACGCAGACAGCGACACAGAAAATACCCTGCCGCCATTTACCGAGGGACAGACCTTTGAAAATCCGGCGGCAACGGTAACGGAGCATGACACAACACCGCCAAAACCTCACAACGAAGCGTCGCTGCTCTCTGCTATGGAGCGCGCCGGAAACGAGGACACCGACCCGGACGCAGAACGCAAAGGGCTTGGAACTCCCGCCACCCGCGCCGCCGTCATTGAAAAACTGGTAAAGGGCGGCTTTGTGGAGCGAAAAGGCAAGCAGCTACTTCCCACAAAGGACGGTATCAACCTTGTGTGCGTCCTGCCGGACACCTTGACAAGCCCGCAGCTTACCGCAGAATGGGAAAACAATCTGACGCAGATTGCAAAAGGCAAGGAAGACCCCGCCGCATTTATAGAGGGTATTGAGGATATGGCGCGGGAACTGGTAAAGACCTATCCGTTTCTTTCTGATGATAAAGCGCAGATGTTCAAGCCGGAACGGGAAGCGTTGGGAAGCTGCCCCCGCTGCGGTTCTCCTGTCTATGAGGGAAAGAAAAACTACTATTGCAGCAATAAGGAATGTAGCTTTACCATGTGGAAAAATGACCGTTTCTTTGAAGAACGAAAAGTAACCTTTACTCCGAAAATTGCCGCTGCACTCTTACAATCCGGCAAGGTAAATGTGAAAAAGCTCTATTCCCCAAAGACGGGCAAAACCTACGACGGAACTATCGTATTGGCTGATACGGGTGGGAAATATGTCAACTACCGTATTGAACTGCCGAAGAAAAAATAACTGAATAGCAAGCATAGGAAAAGAGTACCCTTTTCCGTAAAATCCCTGCTTTCTCTATCGAGAACGGCGGGGATTTTTGCTTGTTGGGAAGTGTCCCAAACCCTCTGAAATCTTGAAAAAAATATCTAAACTCTTTGGCAAAAACGCGGGCGCGGGGTACTGAATGATGAAACCGGGAAATGCAGCGTCCGCGCTGCCCTTTGGAAAGGAGGTTACACATGGCAAGTTTACGGGACACCGTAAAGGACTATCAAGAAGAATTAAGGGACGGTATCGCTTGGGTGGCGTTTTGGAAAACGGGACGTTCTTGGAACGCCGAATATTTCCACCTTGAAATGGGCGATATTCTCTACCCGGAGGACAGAAGCCGCATGGAAGAAATCAAACAGGCTGACCCTGCTGCCGTTGTGGTAAACGGCTATTATTCCGGCCATCTTGGCGAGGATAGGAACCTTGACGAGCTGACCGCCGGGGTGCGCCGCCACTACGAAAACGGATATAGCAATATCGGGGAATTTATCGAAGCCCACGACGACAGGCTGCCGCCGGAACTTATCGAGGAAGCAAGAGCCGCCGCCCATGCTGCGGGGCTTCCGTTCTCTGAAAAAGCCTACCGGGACGGCGAAGAACCCGACCCCTACATTTTTGACGGGAGCATGAGCATAGAGGACTACGAACTTATGCACCGCATGATTGAGAAAGAAAGGAGTGAACGCATGGCAGAAACGATTTTAAGCGGGTATCTTTCTAATCTTGGAAAGTACACCGAGGGCAGACCTGCGGGCGAATGGGTATCATTCCCCACGACTGCCGAGCATTTGAAAGAAGTCTTTGACCGTATCGGGATAGACGGCAAACACTACAGGGAACTGCATATCACAGAATACCAGTCCTCTATTGCAGGACTGGCAAGAAAATTGACCGAGCTTGAAAGCCTTGACGAACTGAACTATTTGAGCGAACTTTTGAAAATGCAGTTTGACGACGACCGGGAAAAATTTGTTGCAGCTATGGCATACGGCGACCATACAAGGGACTTGCAGGACATTATCAACCTTGCACAAAACCTTGATTGTTACTGGCTTTATCCGTCCGTACAGAGTGAGGAAGATTACGGGCATTATCTGATTGAAGAACTGGGCGAGTTGGAGTTGCCCGAAGAAGCAAAAAAATATTTCATGTATGAGGAATACGGGCGGGACGCTGCTATCAATGACGGGGGCAGATTTACCGAGCAGGGCTATATCTACAATAACCGCAACACCTTTACAGAATGGTATGACGGGCGCGACGTGCCGGAGGAATACCGGGTAACGCCGCAGCCGCCAGTACAGGAAAAGGAACAGGCAGACCTTGACGCTTCCGCAGCCATACAAACCGCCGCCACAGAGCAGCCCCCGGTTCTCCCGATTATCCTATCTTCTGAAAAGCCCGCCGATAAAATGAAAGAGATTACCGACCGACTGGAACAGGGAATTTTAGGACTTTATGAAAGCGACCGTTACGCCGATTATCTGCGTACCATGTCAAAATTCCATGATTACAGCCTTAACAATACAATCCTTATCGCCATGCAGGGCGGTAACCTTGTGAAAGGCTATAAACAATGGGAAAAGGAATTTGACCGCCATGTAAAGCCGGGAGAAAAAGCTATCAAGATACTTGCGCCGTCCCCGTTTACCGTTAAGAAACAGGTGGAAAAAATCGACCCGGACACCCAAAAGCCTGTTTTCGATAAGGACGGGAAACCTGTTACCGAGGAAAAGGAAATCAAGATACCCGCCTTTCGTGTAGTATCTGTCTTTGATATTTCACAGACCGAGGGAAAGGAGCTTCCTGCCCTTACCTATGAGCTGACGGGCAACGTGGAACAATACAAGGATTTTTTCGCCGCCCTTGAAAAGACTTCCCCGTTTGTTATGGGATTTGAAGCACTAAGCGGCGGCATAAAAGGACGCTGCAATTATGAGGAAAAGCGTATCTTCATAAACGAGGGCATGGACGAATTGCAGAACATCAAGACCGCAATCCATGAAATCGCCCACGCCACGCTGCATGATACCGCCCTTGCCATGCCGGAACGCCCCGACCGCCGCACCCGCGAGGTACAGGCGGAAAGCGTCGCCTATGCTGTCTGCCAACATTACGGGCTTGATACGTCGGACTATTCTTTTGGGTATATCGCCGGGTGGAGCAGCGGAAAAGAACTTGCAGAACTGAAAGGCTCTCTTGAAACAATCCGCAGCACCGCCGCAAAGCTGATTGATACCATAGACGGACATTTTGCAGAAATCCAAAAGGCACAGGATAAGGAGCAGACCACCGAACAGGCGCAGCCCGCACAGGAAGCCGCCAAACAGCCCGAAGCAGAAGCAGCCGCGACGGAGCTTCCCGAAGAAACAGCCCCGGTACAGGAAAAAGAAACAAAGCCGGAACAGGCTGCACCCGCCGCCCCTTATTACACTATCAATGAAGCTGCCGCCAAACGTGCAAAGGATATGAACAGCTTTTCCGATTATAAGCAAGGTAGCGCGACGGCTGAATACAGGCACTATGTAGATGAAGCCGTACAAATCGCAGAAAGGCAGAAACAGCGGGTAGACCCGATGTACCATGAGAAAATCGACAGCCTGCTTGACACCTACGCCCGGAAACTGGCGGCGAACATGAACAAAGGCTATGAGATTGACGCGCGTGTTCCCTCTATCCTGATTGCGGGCGGCTCTAACTTCCCCACAAGGAAGAAAGAAAAGCAGAACGCAGCCCGCGACAGCAATTACCGGGAATGGCAGGACATACAAGGGCTTCTTGATAAAATCCGCAGCACCGGCATGGGCGGTATCAGCGCAGACGACCCGCAGGCAGTACAGAAATTAGAAAAGAAACTGGAAAGCCTTGAAAAATCACAGGAAACCATGAAAGCCGTAAACGCCTATTACCGCAAGCATAAGACCCTTAACGGCTGCCCGCAGTTGTCGCCGGAACAGCTTGAAAAACTGAAAGCAGACATGGCGAGCAGTTGGCATTTGGGGGACAAGCCCTTTGCGACTTGGACGTTATCCAACAACAGCGCAGAAATCCGGCGCGTGAAAGACCGTATCAAATCCCTTTCACTGCAAAAAGAAATCGGTTTTGTGGGGTGGGAATTTGACGGCGGCAAGGTGGAAGCAAACACCGAAGCGAACCGCCTGCAAATCCTCTTTGAAGATAAACCAGACGAAGCCACGCGGGAAGCCTTAAAAAGCAACGGCTTCCGTTGGTCGCCAAAAGCAGGGGCATGGCAGCGGCAGCTTACCAGTAACGCCTACTATGCGGCTGATTATGTCAAGGCGATTGCACCCATTACCGGGGAAAAGCCTACCGAGTTACAGCGGGCGCATATCCGGCAGCAAAAGGTAGCCGCACAGGAACAACCCGCAAAGGAGCAGCCGAAGCAGGAAGCCCCACAGCATAAAGATACCTTTTCCATTTATCAGATAAAAGGCGGGGACGAAACAAGGGACTTGCGCTTTGAGCCTTACGACCGTCTGACTGCCGCCGGACACCGGGTAGACCCAAAAAACTATACACTTGTCTATTCCGCACCTCTTACGCCGGGGACTTCCCTTGAAGATATTTACACCCGCTTTAATATCGACCACCCGAAAGATTTTAAGGGACACAGCCTTTCCGTTTCCGACATTGTGGTGCTTCATCAGAACGGGCAGGACACCGCCCACTATGTAGACAGCTTGGGGTATAAGGACGTGCCGGAGTTTTTGCAGCCGGAAAATTATCTGAAAGCTGCCGAACAGACCACCGAGCAAAATTACAACATGATTGACGGGCAGATAAACAACACCCCGACCGCTGCGGAACTGGAAGAAAAGGCAAAAGCCGGGGAACAGATTTCCCTTGCAGAATACGCCGAAGCATTGAAAACCGATAAAGGACGCGGCAAGCCTGCTAAACAGGAAAAGCCCTCTATCCGGGCGCAGCTTAAAGCAGCGAAAGAACAGACACCGAAGAAACAGGCAAGACAGAAAACACAAGATTTGGAAAGGAGCTGACCTATGAAGTTACAAAAATTTGAAAATGTGGACGTTATCGCTTCCCTTGAAGCCATAATGAAACAGAACACCGCTTTTTATCAGAGCGATTTTGACATAGACAAACAGATTTTGCAGAAAGCGGCGGTAAGCTCTATCCCGGAGGACAAACGGCTTTTGTGGTTTTCCCGCCCGTCCGGGACGTGCTGCTTCCGGGAACGGGACGTTTTTCTAAAGGATACAAGGCAGCATAATACATGGCGGTTTTACGGGGAACAGACCCGCGATACTATCCTTGCCTATGCGGTGGAACTGACAGGCACAGAGCAGGAAAAAATCAAGGGCAATCTTTATGAACTGGATTATTTGCAGCATTTCCGGGAAGTAATCGAAAAATCAATCCCTGCCGACAACTACACGCTGATTTATGAGCATGGAGAGCTGACAAAGCCTGCCGGACAATATTTTGACGGGGACACTGACCCGCAGCTTGGAAAGTTTATACGTTTTGAAGCACAGCCAAACGACCCGGAAGCCTTAAAAAGCCTTTTGAGGGAACAGCAGAAAAAACGAACACCGCATACGCAGGGGGATTTTCAGTTGCATATCGCCGCCCTGCATGACAGACGGATTGAAGCAGAAGTCCGCCGGATTGTGGAAAATGTAAAAGGGCTTGGAGAACCGGACAGCCCCGAAAAGACCCATTGTGCGGTAGAACTTTCTCCCTACTTTGTTCCACTGGCAACGGATAAGGACATGGAACGGCTGCTTTTCATGCTCCCTTACAAAAGCCTTTCCTTTTCTACGTTGGAGGGCAGGCATGGCGTTTATGCGCTGATAGATAAAAGCGAGAGGAATAAAGAGATGAAACAGTCCCGTCCCTCTGTCCGGGCGCAGTTACAAACAGAGAAATCCCCCAAAGTCCCGAAAAAGACAGCAAAATCAAAACATCACGAATTGGAGGTATGAGCATGATTAGACTGACCGTTGAAGAAATGAACCTGTTGAGTATTTACCATAAGGGAAGCAAGGCACAGCTTATGGTAAATATGACGGCTGCGCTGCCGTTCATGGACGAGGATATGCGCCCCTTTGCAGAGCGCACCTTACAAAAAATCTCCCCGCTAACAGAAAACGAGTATGCGGAGCTTGCCATTTTCGCCGCTGATGAGGTATGACCGGGGGTAAGCGGCTCACGCCGCCACAGAGCCGGAAAGTCAACAGCCTTATAAAAAAGGAGTGCTGCAACTGCGAGCGCGGACACTGTATCTTACTAGACGACGGGGAGGAGTGTGTCTGCCCGCAGCTTATTTCCTATTCGCTTTTATGCAAGTGGTTTCAGATTGCCGTACTTCCTCTTGATAAGCTGCTGTATGCAGAGCTTTTCAAGACCGAGGATAAAAAGCGTTGTACTGAGTGCGGCACGTTCTTTGTATCAAAATCAAACAGCGTCAAATACTGCCCGGACTGTCGAAAGCGGATTACCCGCAGACAGGTAGCCGAGCGCATGAGGAAACGGCGCGCGGCGGTTACGCAATAAGGGCAAAAAGAGCCTTGATTTACAGGGCATAAACGGCGTGAAACTGGCATAGGCGATACAGAATACCTTTTCCCTTGAAATTAGGGTTCTACTGCGTAACATATCAAATCATCTGTACCCACAAAAAACGGGCGCGGCGGCTATGATTACATGGCTGCTGTTGCCCGTCTTTTTATTTGTTTTGTCTTTGATTAGCAATAAGTATTTGAGCTATTTCGGGGTGTTCTTTCAATGACTCTACTTGTTCTTCTTGCCACTCTTGTATTTCCTCTTTTGATATGTCTATCATTTCGTAGCCATGTCTTGTATCAACAAAAACCGCTAGTTCTTTGTAAATTGAAAGAAGCTGTTGATACCCCTCACCTAATCCTAAATATGAAACATCAGCAAAATCAAATTGCAATAAAAAATCATTCGGTTTCGGTAAAATTCGCAACAATTCAGACAGTTGGATTTCTGAAATAATATGTATTACTTGTGTGTCACAATAGGAAAAGCTTGGCGTGCCGGATATTTCGTTGCAAATATTTAGAATTAGCGTCCTAAAGTTGTCACAATCTTTCAACAAATCAAAAGAGTATGGTGTCGTTCCGTTTTCAACTTCATTTTTGAAAGACTTTTGCTTACATAGAATAACTTTATTTTTGAAATGAAGTTTATCCATATCTTCGGGTTTTCCCGTTTGCAATAGTTTTTCTTGCTCTGCTGCATATTTAATCATTGCAAGGAGTTCACTAATATACAGGTATAAACTTACTAATTTAGGTGCAATAATTTCTTTAGCTTTCTTTTCTTGTTTTATAGCAGGAAGATAATCCACCATATAATAGAAAACTAAACTTGTTACATATGCAGAAGTGAATATATCAATCATTTGAGCCATACCCGAAAAAAAGTCGCTTTTCGGAGCATCAAAAATAAATGATATAATTGCAGGAGGAGCAAAAAAATATGGAATAGATGAATTTTTAATCATTAAGAAAATGCTTACTGCAAATAATATAAAAAGTATCTTATGGCGTTTTATAAATGACATAATTTATCCTACCTTTACAGTATTTTTCAATAAATATATTTTACCATAATTCTTTGAGATATTCCATATATAGACTTTATCCGCGCTCTGTTTCCTTTCCACGTTCCGGCTCTTTCCCCTGCCGCAAAATGCTGTCTATGTTCTGTTTGATAACATCGTATTCCTTGACTTTCTTTTTCAACTTTCCATAATCGGCGTAAAGGGCTTCTTTCTGCGCTTGGAGATGTCCGTATTCTTCCTGCATGGCGGCGAGGTTGGGGAGTTTGGTAATGCCCGACGCTTTGAGTGTCTTTGCTGCTGCTTCATGGAGTATCAGACTGCTTTCCTGTTTTGCCCGGTATGCGCCCTTGTCCTTTGCCCTGCGGTATGCGTCATAGGCTGGCTTGGTCTTTTGGTATGTGGCAACGTGCTTCATCAGCACCGCCATGTCTGCAAGTCGTTTCTCCACACTCTTTAATGCGTCTGCTGTCTTTTCATTTTCCGCGCTTATTTCTTCAATCCGGCTGACTAAATCCGCGTACTGCTCAATCTGATGTTCCGTTAAGAAATTCATGGTCTTTGCAGCCAGTTTCAGATTATGGATTTTCGCCCACTGCTCATAGCCCCGGCTCTCTTGTGCTTTGATACTGTTTTCAATGTCGATAAGCAGCGATACGCCGCGTTGCTCTTTGGGAGCTTTTGCCGTCCTTGTGCGCTTGCCTGCAATCCGTTCTTTGATTGCTTCCTCTGCATAATCTGCACCGAGGGTTTTTAAGCGGGTAAAC